>Ga0208434_1000055_pt1 | contig 57231 bp, 85 predicted proteins | sample 13_taG_FD_184086 | JGI IMG/M metagenome (GOLD analysis project Ga0208434, IMG submission 184086) | Marine viral communities from the Subarctic Pacific Ocean - 13_ETSP_OMZ_AT15268 metaG (SPAdes) (version 2) | ecosystem: Environmental > Aquatic > Marine > Oceanic | place: Pacific Ocean | collected... | reverse complement strand
CCAGCCGTTGCCGTGCTCTGTCAGAGAGTATGTGTTTGACGATTTGAACACAAAACAATCTTTTAAATTTCACGTAGGCAGCTTGGCCAGTCAGACCGAAATCTGGTGGTACTACTGTTCTGCAAGTTCTAGTGAAATTGACCGGTATGTGGTTTACAACTACGGTCAGCAGATTTGGTATTATGGCACATTGGCGCGTACAGCTTGGAATGATCGTGCGGCAGGACAGCGGAGTTTCCCGCAAGCGGCTAGTACAGACAATTTCTTGTACAACCACGAATATGAGCTAGATGATGGGAGCCAAACTCCTACGATAGCGGTTCCGGCCTACATTCAATCCGCTGATTTCGACATCGGTGATGGCGATCAGTTCATGCTGATCCGGCGCGTTATACCGGATTTGTCTTTTAGCGGATCGACCGATAGCACCCCTGCGGTAACTTTGTCTATGCAGTCTCGTGATTTTAACGGCAAGGCGATTACAGAGACGGTCACCGGTAGTGTCGAGGAAAGCAGTTCCGACATTTACACCAATCAGGTGTTCTTACGGGCGCGTGGTCGCAGTGTTAACTTCAAGGTAAGTAATTCTGATAAAGGCGTTAACTGGCGCGTGGGTACGCCCCGGCTAGATGCTAGACCGGACGGTCGGAGATGACCACGCAAGTTATCCGTACCATTCTGCCGGTTGCCCCGAACGATTATGAACAAAATTATGTAAACCAACTAGCTCGTAACCTTGACCGGGTTATTGACGAGCAGCGCAACCCGTTATTGAACATACAGAATATGCCATCTGACGGAGTGGCAAACACATTAGAACTAGGTGATTTATACGAGCAGAACGGCTTTTTGCGTATTGTGCGCCAAAATGATATATTCTCAGGCAGTAGTAGTGCAACGGGAGCCGTAGGAACAGTAACAGTGAGTACGCCATGACAGATGACAACATTATCACAATGCCGGACGGCTCTAAATGGAAGCCATCCACTAGCATAGACACCGTAAGTTGCGCGTCTTGCCCTAACGAAGTTGACACTCCAGCAGAGATTGCAAGCTACCCTGATGGCAACTGCCCTGATTGTGGCAACGCATGGACAGGAAGTGAAAAAAGAAGTACACTAATTCAGGTCACTGTGCCGGAGGCACTAACCGGCGGAGCGGGATAATGGCAAAAAATGCGCTAAAAGAGGAAGAGTTTGTATTCCCAGAAGGGGGTATTGGCGATTTCTACATGGAAGACGACGAAATTGAGGCGCTGGGGCGGCTTGAAGCTGAAGAGGCTTACGGTTCGTCGGGCATTGCTAATTTTCCAGACATTGCAGAGCGCATGGCCTCGTATGGCCGTCACGGTGATGACACTGTAGCCCACGTTGAAACGGGCGAGTTAATTATTCCAAAAGCTTTAATCGAAGACAACCCGCGGCTTCGGGACTCTATATTTAGTCATTTAGAAGAGTTGGGCGTAGAAGACCCAGAGCGTTATGTTGTTGGTTCTGGCGCTAACTCTATCAACCCAGACACGGGCCTGCCTGAGTTTTTCTTTAAGAAGATTTTCCGTTCTATTAAGAAAACGGTCAAAAAAGTTACTAAGGCGGTCAAGAAGGTCGTCAAGAAGGTTGTTAAAGTTGTTAAGAAGGTTGCTCCGGTTGTCCTTCCTATTGCGCTTTCGTTTACACCGCTTGGCCCAATCTACGGCGCAGCACTTGGCTCTGGTATAGGAACGCTAATAAAAGGCGGCAACCTCAAAGACGCGTTTAAGTCTGCTTTGATTGCAGGCGGTACAGGCGCATTGTTCTCCGGCTTTACCGGTTCTGGCACCTTTAGTGAAAACGTAGGACAGGCATTTGCTGATCCGGCAGGTCGTCTAAGTCAGACTCTATCTGGTGCGGGCAAGACTTTTACTGGTGAGGGCTTGACTGGACAAGGCAAGCTGTTCTCGCAGTATCAGGCTCCAACTACGTCTATCGACGCTCCTACCGTTAGTGAGCAGCTTAAAGTTGACGCGGGTATTCAAAAAGTTTCTGGCACTGAAACAATTCCTGAAATGACGGGCACTGATTTTTACGCACAGTCCAAGGCTATGGCGGAGCAAGGACTTGGCGGAGCGCAGGTGAGTGCTTCTGGAAATGTAACGGTTAACGGCGTAGAAATATTGCCAACGGATACCGCACAGTCTTTCGCGGCCCGCGCATCTCAGCAAACAGGGACACAGCTTACATCTCAGGTTAAAGAGCCCAGCTTCTTTGAAGGCATCATGGACAAAGCTGAAACCGCTGGAGACTATTTGTTCCGTGGCGGGGAAAGCAAAAAAGCTTTAGCCGAGGCCGCAGCAGGGGCAGAAAGTACAGCTATTCAAGATACTATATCCAAATATGGTTATAAAACTTTTGAATCGGCTCCAGCTACGGTACAAAGCGCCGCCATTGAAGCAGGAAAAGCAGCAGCAGCAGCCGCAGGTCCGGGGCTTCTGGCCACTTACGGTCCGTCCGTAGCCCTTGGCACCGCGGGTCTAGCAGCAACAGGCTTCTTTACCGCGCCAGAACAGGAAGATTTAAGTGTTGACGATGTAGCAGGCCCAAGCGGCGTAGACCTTTATGAGGCTAACAAAGATAAGTACGGCGTCGGCGGTTACAACATTCAGGATGCTCAAGGCCCTTACGAAGTGGCCTCTATCTACGGATACAACCCAACAACAACCCCATATAACCGCAATCCTTTTGGTTTGCCGCAGTATGTTGCCGACGGTGGTGAAATCTTCCCGCGCCGCAACGGCGGTATCATGCCGGATGAGGGTATCCCCGGACAGGACAGCGTTCGCGCTATGCTAATGCCGGGTGAGTTTGTTATGACAACCGACGCAGTACGCGGGCTAGGCAACGGTAACTTGAGATCGGGCATCAATAATATGTACGACATGATGCGCGGCTTAGAATCTCGCGGAAAGGCAATGGCATAATGGCAACAGATACCCAAATTCAAATTGTCCGCGAAGCACCGGAGATTGAAGCCTATAAGATTGGGCTTTTAGAAGACGCAAAGAAGCTAGCTGGTCAGCCGATTACGCTTCCCACACAGCAGATTGCTCAGATGTCCGGTCTGCAACAGCAGGCTATTGCCGCGGCATCACCAGCCACGGGTGGAATTGGCGGGTATCAACCGTACCTACAAGGCGGCGGTCAGACAATGGGCGGGGCAACCCCTCTTATTACTGGCGGTTACAGCCAAGCGGGGCAAATGTTCCAGCAAGGTGCGGCCCCAGTAAGCGGTCAACAGATACAACAGTACATGAACCCCTATCAGCAAGCGGTTCAGCAAGAAATTCAACGTAGTTTTGCACAACAGCGGGCACAAGCTGGTCTTGGCGCGGCAGGCGCACCGGGCGGACCGTCCGCTTTCGGCGGCTCACGGGCCGCGATCCAGCAGGCGGAGATCGGGCGCAACGAGGCTGCGGCTTTGGCGCAATCTCAGGCACAGAACTTTATGCAGGCACAGCAGGCCGCGGAACGCGAACAGCAGCGTCAGATGGCAGCAGCGCAGGGCATCGGCTCTCTTGGTATTCAGGCCGGTCAGTCACTTGGTCAGCTTGGTCTACAGCAGGCCAGCCTTGGCGAATTGGCTCAGCAGTCTGCACTTCGTGATATTACGACTCAGTTTGAGCTCGGTAAGCAGCAGCAAGGTCAGCAACAGGCTGTTCTTGAAGCTCAACGTCAAAGTCAGTTAGCTCAGCAATACGAGCCGTATCAGCGTTATGCTTTCTTGTCAGATATTTATAAGGGTGCACCGTCGTCTCAGCAGACCATTGCGTCGTCTACTGCACCAAATGTTTCACCAGCACAACAGTTTTTAGGATTAGGTATCGCAGGCTTGTCTGCCGCGGGCGGTGCTGCAAAAGCGGGGTTATTCGGATGATGAACAGAGGCGTAATGCAAAGACAGATGTTTGCTAAAGGCGGAGCCGCGTTCCCGGATTTGAACGATGACGGCAGCATTACACAGGCGGACATTCTTATGGGTCGTGGGGTAGAGTTTAAGCAAGAGGGCGGCATTGCGGGCATGATGCCTACTGAAATGGCGGCTGCACCGGGCATAGCTGGAGCTATGGCCGCGCAGGGCGATATGCCATCAGAGGCAGTTAGCCAAGCGGCGGGTGCGATGGACCCTGCTGTACTAGAGCAGATGCTTGGTACAGTTGACGAAAACATCCAGAACCTAGATGGCGCAGAAGATTTTGAAACTGTAATGAACTCCATGCGGGGCGATGACGCTAGCATTGAAGAGCGGTATGCAGAGCTTGCCGATGTTGTGGGTCAGGAAGATGCGGCGCAGACACCGGAGTCAGTTTTGGCTCTTGTTCAGCCGGTTATGATGTTGAACGCCGTTGACCAAGGCATTGGTGGATTGGCACAAGAAGAGATGACCGCGCCGGTAGAAGGCGCGATGGCAGAAGGTATTATGTCTACTGTGGCTCCGCCGCCGCAAGAAGCTGCACCGATGCCTCCTGCGGGTATGGGGGGACCGCCTCCCGTAAATTTTAAGGATGGCGGGCTGGTCCGCCGCGGAGACAACCAGCCGGTTCTTATGATGCAGGAAGGTGGTGACCCTATCGCACAAGCCGGTCGGTTAGGCGAGTTGTACCAACAGAAGATGCCTCTGTATAAAAGCATTTTAGGTGATCCTACAGAAAGTCTGCAAAAGCAAAAAGAGCTTACGCAGTCTCAGATGTTGTTTGATATTGCAAACACCGCCCTTGCCTTTGCCGCACCTATGGAAGGTGAGCGGCGTGGTATGAGCGCGGCAGAACGCTTGGCTATGGCAGCGCGGACCACGCAACTTCCACAGACTATTGGTGCTCGTGCACAGGCGCAGCTTGATGCTGAGAAAGCAGTGACTGCTCAAGAACAGCAGATGAAGCTGTCTGCATTAGGCGCGGCAGAAGCGGGATTAGCTGCTGAGGCAAAAGCCGCTGAAGCTCTTAAATTGCAGCAGCTTGAGGGAGCACAAGAGTTAGCTAAGCTGGATCGTAAAGCTGTGCTGGACTTGAACCTGCAATCAACTTTGGAAGGCTTAAAGCAAGCGGGTCGGATTGAAATTAAAAACATTGAAGGCGCTCAGTCTATGAGCTTGGAAGAGCTCAAGCAAGCTGGCGCAATTAGTCTTGAGGATTACCGTCAGGTTAACCGCATGGCTTTGGACGAGGCTCAGAATAACAACAGGATTGCCATCGAACAGCTTAAAGCTTCGGGCAGGCAGTCTGATTTGGTTCTGGCACAACAGCTTGAGCAGGAAAATATCGTGCTTCGGGGCAATATCAAGCTTGGCCAAATGGGCGTTGCTAACGAATATGAGCTTGCTAAAATGGATAAGTCCCATGAGCAGGCTACGGAGCTCAATAACACAAACAACGCGCTTAAAGAAAATCTTGCGGCTCTTGATAGAGACTTGGCAGAGCGGCGGTTGTCTCTGGACAACCTGAAAGCGCAGGTGGCTGCGGCGCAAGGTGAGGAGAAACTTCGTCTTCAGGCTGAAGTTAACGCTATGACTGCGGAAATGAACGAGTTTGAACAAGGCTATAAGACTGACAAGCTTGAACTTGAGCGGGCTGCCGCAAGACTTACACGGCTGGGCACTAACACTAATGCACGGATCACGACCCTTGTGTCTGATCCGGAGCGTCTAGCTAAGTATGCCGCGGGCACCCTTACTCCAGAAGAAACTTTGGAAATGAACCAAGCGATTGCTTACTACAATGCTCCGAAACAGGTTTGGAATGAGCAAGAAAAGCGTTTTGTGTTGTCGCCGGGTAATCCTTTGTCAAACGAGTTGATGTCTTCTATTAAGATACGTCAAGACGGGGGTCTGACGGTTCCTAACATTAAGCTGGACAAACTTCCGGGAGCGGAGGAACCTGTACAAACAAAAGAAGAGATTACTAGCTCTATCATGGCGGGGGTTGAAGACCCTACGGCTGCTTTCGGAACGGAAGGAGCACTAAAAAGCATAGCAAACACCCTTGCAGAAGTTGTCTTCTTAGGCGCTCCTTTTAAAGAAGAAAAGTCTGCTATTGCGGGGGCAAAAGCACTTAACACTAAATTTATTCAAGTTTTCCAACGGTCTGCTGAACTGCGCGATAGCGTAATGCAGTTAAACCTTTTAAAAGATTTGACTCCAACTCCGGCAAGTCTGCTAACTGGACCAGAAGCTGCTGGAGAAGATGTCACTCGTCTTTTAGGCATGATTGACGAAGCCGAACAGGCGCTTCGCATAAAAATAGACGACCCTGAAAGCCCGCTTACTGCGAAACAGGTGTCTGAGGCTAGAGGTTACTTGACCGATTTGGCTCAGTTGAGAGCCGGTTATAACGTGTTTGACAAAGCGTACAAGCAGGGTAGTGCGTCTGAAAGTAAAGTAGATGCACTTAGGAGCACACTAGGGTTAGGGAAGCGGTAATGGCGGATGAAATCAAACTTAATCCGGTAACTATCGGCACCGACCAGATGAACAAAATTACTCAGCTTTTTGCTGACGAAAAAGGTGGCGCTGAACCTGTTTTGGCGCAGCAGCTTACGTCTGAGGTGGCCGTTGATTATCCAAGCTTGATTACATATGACGGTTTGAGAAAAGGCACCGCCCCGCTTTTTGACCAACTGCCTGCTTTTAAAGACCTTGACCCATCTGAGCGAAGTTTGTCTAACTCACAAATTATTTCTTTGTTTGCTGTAGACGAGCAAGGCGACCCTATTAAGGAAGGTACTTTTTTAGGCGGGGCTAAACGGGAAATTCTGCCCTCAGTGTTTAGTTTAAGCGGTGCATACCTTGGTGCAAAGACAGGAATGGCTTTGCAAAGCCCTATTCCACCGGCCGGTCCTCTAGCTGTTGGTGCAAAACTAGCTATTCCTCTTGTCACAACAGTTGTCGGGGCTTTTGGCGGTTACGAGGCAGGGGAAGAAGGCGCGGATATGCTTTTTGGGCCCGAAAGGCCCGTAACTCCCGGCTCACGCGCTGCTTACGAATCCGGTAAAACTATGGCGGGGGCTATCGGCTGGCTTCCAATGCCCTACATGATTGCTAAAAACGTGTCTTTTGGGGGAGCTCAATATTTAGACAATTTAGCTAAACTATCTCCTGATGCAAAAGGCCCGATTAGTACCCGACTAATTGCAGGGGCAGAACGGCTTCTTAGCAAAACAGGGACCGCGGCCCGCGCAGCCCCTATACCTACCGCCCTTATTGAGACGGGGGCCGGAGCAGGTTCCGCAGGTGGTGCTTATATCGCAGAGTCGTTGGACCCCGGCGCAGGCGGGACACGCCTTTCTTTTGAGCTAGGTGGCGGATTTTCCGGTGCTATTATAGCTAATAGAGTAGTTAACCTTTTGCCAAATTTGAAGGCTTTAAAGGAAGGCACGGGAAAATTTGTCCGCGGAGAATACAAAATTAAAGGCCGTCGTCAGCAAGCGGCAGTAAATCGAATTGTAGATATATTAGAAGCTGAAGGCGAAGACGTAGAGGCAATCATTGAGCGGTTAGCTTCTAATGAGATGGCCGACGCTTTGATCGACCCCGACACAGGGAAACCTATTACTCTTACCGCAGGAATGAAAGCAAACAGCCCTGCCCTGATGGCTATTGAGGCGTCTTTGGCGCAAACTAGCCCCGGTTTGGGTAAAGAGAGAAGCGCAAAGAACGTACAGGCTAACAACGCTTTGCGTAACACTATCGCCGCCTTAGTTGCTACTGGTGACCCTGAAGCTTTGCAAATAGCTTCTCAGCTAACCGAAGATGTTTTTGCAGCGGGTATGACTAACCGAATGCAGCGGGCCGCCGACAATGTTCTAAGCGCCGCTCAACGTGTCGGAGGCACTGACCCTAAAAGCAACATGGTTCTGTCTACAAAACTTTTTGATTTAGCGCAAACTCAGCTTATTCAAGCGCGAAACCAAGAGAAAAAATTGTGGGGGGCAGTAAACGACGTAGATATTACTGTTTTCCGCGATGCCGACGGGAACGAAATTGGGCTGCCTAACTTTCTGACCTCTTGGGAACGCTCTATGCCCAGAACGGAAGAGGCGGCCGCTGAAATCAATAAGAAACTCAGCCCCCTTGCTCGTTTTATTGACCGTAAGCGTAGTGAGTTAGGGCTAGATGGGGACGGCGTAGACCTCCCACCGCTGAGCGACGAGTTTCAAAGTCGCTTTGACTCTGTCAGAGCCGCACTAAAAGACGTTCCGGCGGATCAGCGTGATGCGTTTATCAAAACAGAGCAAGACAAACTGCTTCGTACCTCCCCGGAAACAGAAGAAGGTAAGTTTTTTGCAAATTTAGAAGGTTTGCGCGGGGCCGATTTGGATGCTGCTGATCTTCCCCCGCTTACCACCACTGAGGCTACAGAGATGCGGCAGCTTGCGCTGAACTTATCTCGTCAGCTTACGGCAACAGGTGACTATAATGCAGCGCGGGTTGCCTCTAACTTTGCCGACGGTTTGTTAGATGATCTGAATTACAGTATTCCTGAAGGCGAAAGTGCGGCATACGACATAGCCCGCTCTTACTCAAAAGCTTTGAACGACACCTTTACACGCGCTTTTGCAGGCCGTGCTTTGGAAAAAAGCAAGACCGGTGCTGAGCGCATTGCGCCAGAACTGTTGGCTCAGCGTCTAATGACGGGCGGGTCTGATCCCACCTATCTGCGTATTAAAGAGATAAACGACATTGGCCGGTTTGCTATCGACAACGGTTTTGAGGGCGCAGAAAACGTAGCGGCTACTATTCGCGGCACTCAAGAAATGATTATTCGTAATGCACGGGCCGCGGCCTTTGACTCCCAAACAGGGGAGATTAACCAGAAAAGCTTGCGTAATTGGATGGAGTCAAACACAGAGCTTTTGGATGCTTTTCCGGCTCTTAGGGCAGACCTTAATAACGCGCAACGCGCAAACACTGTGTTAAAGGGTCGTCAGGCTCAAAATAAAAGTGCAGAATCTGCAATGAAGGGTCAAGTTACTTTTCGGGATTTGCTACCAGCAAACACAGAAAGCCCTACTTTTGTGGTAGGACGAGCGTTATCCAGTGGGCAAAAAGCCCCTATTCGATCCCTCAACAATTTGTGGGATGTCGTAGAAAACGCTCCGGAAGAGCTTCGTGATAGCGCGGCATCTGGTTTGAAGCACTCCGTTTTGGAGTGGGCTATGACAAAAGGCGGCGCAACTAGCCGTAGCTTTAGCCCGCGCAGTATGTACGACAACTTGTTTAGCAAGATTCCAAACGCTAACTCTAACACCAGTGTTATGGATTGGATGCTTAGTAAAGGAGCCATAGACGAAAAGCAGGCGGGGCAGCTTAAAAAGTACCTAACTGAAATGGTTCGGCTTGAAGTTATGGACTCACAAGGAACACTTGGGGAAGTGGCGGAGAGCGCAGGCCCAATGCTTGATTTCTATTTACGCATTACAGGTTCGGCTTTGGGCACAAGAATGCAGGCTCTTCTTCCCGGTGGAGGAGGCTCTGGAAGCCTTGTCGCCGCATCGGCTGGTTCAAAAGCTATGCGTAACATTTTTGATAAAGTGCCTGAAAGCATGAAGATGGACGTTATGTCCGAAATGATGGAAAACCCAGAGCTTCTTGCAGCTATGATGAGAAAACCCCGCAACGATAAAGAAAAAATAAGAGTTGCAGGCGTGGTTGGAACTATCCTAGATAAGCTTGGGTTTGTTGATCCCGTTGTACAAGCTCCTCGTCGTGCTGTACCACAAATTCTAAGTGATGACGATGTTGAGCCGATACCGGTTGAGCCCGAAGTTATTGAAGAAAGCTCTTTACAGTTACCGACGCCTCCTGCGGCACAACCCACAACCGCTCTGGCGTCGGCTGCTCCTGTTCAACCACAACCCGTCGCGCCTCCTCCCGTGGCTAGCGGGCCGGTGGACAGGAGCCGTTTTGCAGCGATGTTCCCAGAAGATCGCGACCTTATTCAAGGCATCGGGAGCCTGATGGGATGATCGGTGACGTACTAGAATTGATGCTCAAGTCAGATATGCACCGCGATTGGTATATAGCTGACCTTGAGCGGCTGGTACTGCCCGCCATCGAAGCAAATAAGATGACGGTTGTGTACGAAAACAAGCTGACATCTAAGACGGCAATCTATCCGCGGCCCACGGGCCTGTTCAGCCATGCGTTTCTTACTGAGGAAGCGGCAGAGGGATATGAGACAGGAGGCCGCCTGTTACAGCCGGAGGACTGGTCTTACGGCCCTCGTCATGGTAAGCTGTATGTCATAGACTTCATAGCGCCGTATCAGAACGCTCTTAAAATAGGTAGATTTGTACAACAAGAACTGACGGGCCGTTACATTGAAGTCTATCCATATGATGGCGCGAGTTTTTTGCGACAGGCTAACGGAAAGAAAAAAGGGTACGCTACAGGCGTACAGGAAGATATTATGGGACGGAGGCTAAGCTGTGTTTAATAAAAGACGTTGGTCAGACGGACTCCATGATGATTTCGACCACCTAGACGAGTTTGAAGCCAAGTTTTACTGCTTTGGTGGTGACGGTGGCGGAAATTCTGGAGGTAGCTCCAATTCTAATTCTGACCAAAACAAACGTGCAGACGCGCAAGAACCCGTCCGCGGTGGACGCCGCGCAGCGGCTGCCCCTGCTCCGTCTTTGTCGCCGTCACAACAAGCGACAATGGATCAAGTGTCGGCTGCGGCGCAACAATCACTTGATGCCAAAAACCCTGCTGTACAAGATTTCCAAGACCGCTTGGCGGCGGGTCAATTTGATGCGGCACCGCAGTCAATGGCAACGGCACCTTCCGCGCCTTCCGCATTTGATGCGGTAAGCTTCTCACAACCAACGTCGTCTGGTATAGGCAGTTTGCCGGATTTCTCAAACCTGTCTATCGGTAGCGTAAATGCCCCGGTAAATACAGAGCAGGCGTACTCCGCGGCCACCGCGCCACAAACCGTTGGCGGTTTGGCCAATGCGTTGGGCATAGACACTTCAGCTAACATTGGTGGGTTCAACATCGGGTTTGGTTCTACCCCCGGAGTAAGCGGAGTATCAGGTCCTACGGTAAATGTTGGCCCCGGTCAGTTAGGTGTCGGTACAAATATGGCCGGGGATCGATTTGGTGTGGGTTATAACATGAAGTTTGCCAACGGCGGCATCGTTAGCTTACGGAGACGATAATGCCTTTACCTCAAGGACGTATATTTCTACCAGCCCGATACACTGCTGAGGATTTAGCTCAGCAGTCTAGCTATCAGACGCAGATTGACGACTACAACAGAATGTATGACCAGTACAAGGCTGATCTGGATGCTTATAATGAGCAGATAAGAAAGTACAATGAGGGTCCCCGCCTAGAAGATTTTACTGGCGTAGAGCCTACCGCTCCCGGTCAGCCCGGAGTTACACAAGAAGAAATAGACCAGTTTAACGAGCAGGCACAACAGCGGGCAACCAGCAATCGTAATATGATGACCACGGCATTGAACGTAGCGCGTAATCCTGAAGCTTATGGCTTTGGTGGCTTTGGTTTCCAGTATGGCGGTGTTGTACCTATGCAACAGGGTATTGCATCTTTACAACAGCCAGTCCCTAGTATCTTCCCCCAATACTTTCCCCGCTAAGTCAATTTTACCGCGCAGGGCTTTAAGTATCTTCTCGTCAATAGTCTGAGGGGACACAAGATCAATGTAAGTCACCTTGTTCTTCTGCCCGATACGATGCGCTCTGTCTTCAGACTGAAGCCGTATCTCAAGGTCATAGCTGTTGCTGTAATATATGACAGTGTTAGCCGCAGTTAGGGTGATGCCGTAGCCGCCTGTTTTGGGCTGACCGACAAAGAACCGCAACGGGTTAGCCTTGTCCTGAAATTGATTAACAATATCCTGCCGCTCATCTTGCTCCGTCGCACCGTAATAGGTTGCGACCGCTTCGGGCCCAAAGCGGTCGCGCAGGGCAGAAGCTATCTGTTGAATGTCATGTGTATATGACGCCCAAATGATGGCCTTTCCCTGTAACTCGTCCGTAATCTCCATCAGTTCCTTCAAGCGGTTGCTATCCAGAGCCTGTATCTCGCCGTCATCCGGCTGGAGATGTCCACAACATATCTGCTGTAGGCGCATGATCTGCGTCAGGACGCTAGCTGTCGTAGCCAGTTCACCGTTTTCTAGCTTGGCCAAAGCTAACTTTTTCATCTGCGTATAAACGCGCTTCTGTTCTTCCGTCAGGGCAACGTCCCGCCGGATGTACATCTTATCTGGCAGATCAAGGCATTCTTCCTTCAGTATGCGGTTACTAAACCGGTCTAGTTTCAGGTTGAGCTCATCTAGCCTGCGGTAGCCTACAATCTCTTGGAACGCACGGTTGCCCATCTTGCGCTTTTGTACCAGCGCATAACGGTTCTGGAACGAGTAATAACTGTTAAAGCCCAGAGCTTCTGTTGACAGAAACACACACTGGCTAAACAAATCCATCGGAGACTTAGTCACCGGAGAGCCTGTCAGGATGCGCTTATATTTAGCGTCTTTAGCCAGCATCATTATGTTCTTGGTGCGCGTAGCCTTGCGGTTTTTGATAGTGGTGCTTTCGTCCACCACCATGATATTGGCAGGGTTCTTCACCATAAACATATAAGCCGCCTTGGTGCCCCGCGGCGTGGACAACGCCTCGACGTTCATTACAAACACCTTCAGCCCGTCAAACGGTTCGTACACCAGTTCCTTCATCTCTTCTTGAAACTTTTTAGCGGTAGACGGCGTCCAACGCACAACCATACGGTTGATGTCATCCGGCAGGTGGGCAGGTATCTCGCCCTTGACCCAGTTGTCATACACGCCTTTTGGTGCCAGTATAAGAGCAGCACTTATCTTCTTGGCCTTATATAATGCGCCAATAGTGTCAATCGCGACTTTACTTTTGCCTGTTCCCATCTCCATGAACAGCGCGTAATAGTCCGCGGCCCACGAGTCTTCCCATGCTTTGCGCTGGTGATCGAACGGCTCTGTCTTAAATTTGTAATCCCGCATATTTTTCTCCTTGACACTGCGATAATATAAGCATATATATGACAATGTCAAGAGCCGAAAGGACTCTTTAACCACGAAGGAGAAAACGCGATGAGCGATATTTTCGATCAAATGGAAGAAGACTTTGAACAAAGTCTAGCTACTTCCGTAGAAAAACTGGACCAAGGTGACCTGACTACGGTTGCTGGCATGGCCAGAGCAATCCGTGACAAAGAGAAAGCAGTTGCCGATCTTGAGCAAAAGCTCAAGGAGGAAAAGAAAGTTTTACTCAAAATGACGGATGAAGACCTGCCTACTATGCTAGCCGAAATTGGATTGGCCAGCATGAAACTAGATGACGGCTCTGAGGTCACCGTCAAACAAACTTACGGGGCTTCAATCCTCGTAGACAACAGGCCAGCGGCATATGACTGGCTGAGAGACCACGGGTATGACGACATCATCAAAAATACGGTTGCCTGTCAATTTGGTAGGGGCGAAGACGACCAAGCGTCGGCCTTCAAAGCCATTGCGGAAAAGCAAGGCTACCTTGCCGAACAGAAAACTGAAATCCACCCCCAGACACTCCGTGCGTTCGTTAAAGAACGGGTGGAAAGTGGTGACGAGTTCCCGATGGAACTTTTCGGAGCCTACATAGGCCAACGTGCAGTTGTTAAGAGGAGCAAATAAATGGCTGACAAAAAGAATGCTGTAGCAGAGCAGAAAACTGCTGAAATCGTCCAGTTCGACCCCACCATGTTTGAAGAAGATGCTGGTGTTGGTCTGGAGAATATGGGTCAAGATGATCTTGCCCTGCCGTTCCTGAAGGTATTGGGTGGCATGAGCAAGGAGCTTGATAATCTGGAAGATGCCCGCAAGGGTGATATCCTGAATAGCGTCACAAACGCCGTTTACAAGGGCAAGGACGGCATTCGGGTAATTCCGGTAGCCTACCAGCGTCGGTTCATCCAATGGGCCCCCAGAGGCGAAGGTACGGGCGCACCGACGGCTATTTATAGCCCCGGTGAGGCCATGCCTAAGACCGAACGCTCAACCGAAGATAACAAAGAATACGTCATGGACGGGTCTGGTCAGTACATCGAAGAGACCCACCAGCACTTTGTTATCGTCATCCATGAAGACGGGTCAGCAGAGACCGCGTTGATTGCTATGAAGTCTACGCAACTTAAAAAGTCGCGTAAGTGGAACAGCATGATTTCGTCGCTGACCATGCAAGGTAAGAACGGCCCGTTCACACCACCACGCTTTAGCCATGTGTATCTGCTTAAGACACAACTTGAAGAGAACAGCAAGGGTAGCTGGCACGGTTGGGAAATGAGCCGCGAAGGCCCCGTAAAGGAGATGAACCTCTACAACAGAGCCAAAGAGTTTGCCAAGAGCATTACCGAAGGTGACGTTGTTGTGAAGCATCAGGACGAAAGCGTGGGCGGGGCAGAAAGCTCTGACGACGTACCGTTCTAAACTGTTGGGGTGGTGAGACTGTACCATCTCGCCGCCCCATCCTTTTTGGGGGCAACAATGTCTGTAGATAAATTCTCTGCCATATTTGATGGGCTACAACTAGCCTATGGCACATATAAAATTGAAAAGACTCAGGCTAACGGTAAGAATACTGGCCGCGCCGCCATTGTGCGCGAGACACGGACCACGGCGCTTTGGGAAGGGCACCTGTCTGGTAAAGGCCGTTCAGTCGGAATTATCCCGATTAACGAAGAAAACAAATGCGTCTGGGGCTGTATCGACGTAGACCAGTACCCGCTCGACCATAAGTTACTTGTTGAAAAAATTAGGAAGCTCAAGCTTCCCCTTGTTGTCTGCCGGTCAAAGTCCGGCGGCGCACACTGTTTTCTGTTCACCACAGAGTGGATAGATGCCAAAGATATGCAGGCCACCCTGCAACAGATATCTGCCGCGCTGGGTTACGGTGGGAGCGAAGTGTTTCCAAAGCAGGTTAAACTGCACCTAGACCGCGACGATGTAGGTAACTTTCTTAACCTGCCGTATTACGACGCAGAGGACGGCTTACGCTACGCTATCAAAGATGATGGCACCTCCGGCACCCTAGACGAGTTCATCGACCTGTACGAAGCTCACAAGCAGACTCCAGAGCAGGTGACCAAGCTACAGATAGGCGATGAGGCAGAAACCTCGCCGATGCGTGACGGGCCGCCGTGCTTGCAGTTCCTGATGAAGGAGAAGATCAGCGAGGGCGGGCGCAATAACGGCCTGTTCAACATAGGCGTTTACCTGCGTAAGGCGTATCCAGATAGCTGGGAAAACGAAATCCTGAAGTACAATATGGAGTATCTTGTTCCGCCCCTGCCGCTGAACGAACTTAACATTGTTGCCAAGCAGTTAGAAAAGAAGGAGTACGCCTATAAATGCGGCGATGCTCCAATCAACGCGCATTGTAACAAAGAGCTCTGCCAAACCCGTAAGTTCGGCATCGGTGCGGCTATACAGGGGGCCAGCATAGCTAACCTGCGTAAGTACGATTCTGTGCCGCCCGTCTGGTTCCTAGACGTAAACGGTGAGCCGTTGGAGCTAGACACCGAAGCTTTGCAGTCTCAGCCCACGTTTCAGAAGGCGTGTATGGAGCAGCTTAACTTTATGCCTCGTACTGTCAGCAAGATCGTGTGGGAAAACCGCATCAGCGGCCTGATGAACGAGATGAAAGACAATGAGAGCGCGATAATGGAAGTGGCAGAAGATGCCAGCATTAGCGGTCAGTTCTACGACTATCTGGAAGAGTTCTGCGCTCATATGCAGAAAGCGGCGGACAAGGAAGAAATTCTGTTGAAGCGCCCGTGGACTGACGAAGAAGAGGGTCTGACCTATTTCCGGCTCAAAGACTTTGAGTCTTACCTAAAGCGTAACAAGTTCTTTGAGTACAAGACGCACAAGATGGCTCAACGCCTACGCGACAGGGGCGGGGAAAGCAAGCTGTTAAAGATAAAAGGACGACCTGTTCGGGTGTGGACAATCCCATCTTTTGAGTCCGGCGATATAGACTTTAACAAACCTAATTTTGGAACCAAGCAAACGGAGGCACCTTTTTAATGTTATTAGCAGATGGATTTGAAAAAGCTTTTGTTGGCGTTGGGAGCAGAGCATCTCAGCCGGACATAGCTGTCTACGACTTCGACAAGTGCGTTGCAGTTCTATGTGAGCGGGATGGGATGGATTTAGACGATGCCGTGGAGTTTATGCACTACAACGTCGTCGGGGCTTGGATGGGGGACAACACCCCGCTCTTTATCCGGCTAATGAATAGCATAGAGGAGCTATATAACGATGACTAATCACGAGCGAAATAAAGCTATCTATGTGGATCGCGTCATTGAAAAGCGCACCCTCAAAGCAATAGCCGACAAATACAACCTCTCCCGCCAACGCATTTATCAGATAGTTTCCGAACAACAGGCTATCGTAGACCACACCAAGGATTGGGAAAAACCCTATAGGCCAGAAGATGGAAACTAAGATATTCCGCATATACGGCCCGCCCGGAACGGGGAAGACTACCGCGCTGCTTAACAAAGTAGATGAGGCCCTTGCCGCCGGAGTTGACCCCGCGCATATCGGTTACTTCGCCTTTACCCGTCAAGCGGCTAACGAAGCTGTCGAACGCGCCTGCACACGGTTCAAGCTAGATAAATCACAACTGCCTTGGTTTCGTACCTTGCACAGTTTTGCTTTGAAGCTGTCCGGCATCCGTCAAGAGCAGGTAATGCAACCAGAGCATTACAAAGAGCTAGGCCACGCCTTGGGCGGTATCGACCTGCGGGTAGACGCATCCCAAGTTAGCGGCGAGGAACTGTTCGACCTGAACAAAAACAGTAACCCGCTAATCAGCCTGATAAACCTAGCCCGCCTGCGTAAAGTAGACTTGCGCGAACAGTACGATGAAAGCCACATGGATATGCCGTGGAGCAACGTGAAGTATGTGGCAGATAGCCTGATAGAATATAAGAACCGATTTAGCCTGTATGACTTTACAGATATGCTGGATGTCTTTGTGCGAGAGGGCGCGGCCTTCTGCCCACGGCTGGCACTAACCTTCATTGACGAAGCACAGGACCTGTCACCCCTGCAATGGGACGTAGCTCACGTTCTGGAGCAACACTCAGAGCGCATATACTGCGCCGGAGATGACGACCAAGCCATCTACCGCTGGGCGGGTGCCGATGTTGAACACTTTATTAGTCTCAACGGTGGCTACGAAGTGCTGGAGCAATCCTACCGCGTACCAGCTTCCGTACACCCGTTGGCCGAACGCATAGTCAAACGCATCAATCGCCGCGTACCAAAGACCTATTTACCACGCCAAGATGCAGGTAACGTCCAGCGCATCATTGATACGGGGCAGATAGATTTTTCTGAGGGATCGTGGCTCGTGCTGGCTCAAGCCGGATACTTTCTCGACGCTACCGCAAGTGATCTAAAAAGCAGGGGCTTCTTGTTTAGCCGTCGCGGGTATCGGTCAATCTCAGAAAGTTTGAGCGAGGCCGTCAATGGCTGGGAACAAATGAGGAAGGGCAAGCGTATTACCGGCAAGGCCGCACGAACCGTGTACAGTTATATGTCTGTCGGAGATAGAGTCAAGCGCGGATTTAAAAAATTACCTGCCTTAGATGACGACGAGACAGTCTCACTGGAAGAGTTGCAACGCGACCACGGCCTTGTCGCCACCGTTGATATGATATGGCACGAGGCTATGGATAAGATGCCCAGTGGCGAACGTGCGTACATCACGGCTCTGCTACGACGCGGCGAAAAGTTTAACGCCATACCCCGCATAGAACTGTCCACGATCCACGGCTCTAAAGGCGGTGAGGCAGAAAACGTCGTGCTCTACACCGATTTGTCCCCTGCGGCGGCCAAAGCGGCTGAATCCGCGCCGGATGATTTGCACCGCGTATTCTACGTCGGTGTCACCAGAACCAAGCAAAACCTCTACTTGGTTGAGCCCGAAGATGCAAATAGGAGCTACTGGATATGAAACATAAACCAACATACGTAATCCTTGATGACGTAATAGAAGGTTTCTGTGGGAAAGTTGAAACCAGTTTTAATCTTTCAATCGGTCCGGAGATGAAGTCTGCGGTAAGGCAGGCATACCAAAAAGGCTTTGACAACGGCATCCGCCATGAAAAAGAAAGACAGAAAAAATGAAGCGTGAAGAAATCCTGTCTAAGGCAGAGTCCTTAGTCAACGGCCCACGGGCCAAAGCTTATGGCGATGCCCATGACAACCATGAGCGCATTGCTAAAATGTGGTCAGTGCTTCTGGGTAAGGAAGTATCTGTGTCACAAGTCTACCAGTGCATGGTTGCCGTTAAACTGGCGAGGCTTACTGTAACACCGGAGCATGAAGATAGCTGGGTAGATATCTGCGGATATGGCGCATTAGGAGGAGAAGACTAATGGTTAAATTCATTCGCATCGAAATGCTCGACCACTATATAAAAACGGGCTGGACGGTTATACTCCAAGGCACAGAAATGGCCGCAGTTAGGAAAAACGATGGCACTACAAATGACAATGTTCGGGCCTAAAAGCGAGTGGGTGCCACCCGCTGAGCTACCCAACATCTTCGATGCGAAGCAAATAGCCATCGACGTAGAAACCCGCGACCCCAACATTAAGACCAACGGGCCCGGATGGCCTACCGGTGATGGCGAAGTCGTAGGCTACGCAGTAGCTGTTGCAGACTGGGCAGGATACATCCCCATCCGCCACCTTGGCGGGGGCAATCTTGACGAGCGCATAGTTAACAAGTGGCTCAAGAAAGTGTTTGAGTGTCCGGCGGACAAGATCATGCACAACGCACAATATGATGCAGGGTGGATACGCCGGATGGGGTTCAAACTAAACGGGCGCATTATCGACACCATGCTGGTAGCCGCTCTGCTAGATGAGAACCGCTTCAGCTACAGCCTGAACGCGCTTTGCTATGACCTGCTGGGCAAGATCAAGACAGAGAAAACTTTGCAAGAAGCTGCCCGTGAGTTCGGACTCGACCCCAAGGCAGAGATGTGGAAGATGCCTGCCATGTATGTCGGGCCCTACGCACAGAATGATGCAGAGATCACGCTCGATTTGTGGAACTACCTGTCCACACAACTAACTAAAGAAGAGCTCTGGCCCATAGCAAATCTTGAACTACAGCTTCTACCGTGCCTGATTGACATGACTTGGCGCGGTGTCCGTGTTGACCAAGACCGTGTCGAGCGCACCAGAAACCATCTAATTAAACAAGAAAAAGAAATTATTAAACGCATCAAAGATGTGGCAGGCACCGAAGTAGAGCTCTGGGCCGCCGCGTCTATATCTAAAGCTTTTGATAAATTAAGCATACCGTATCCAAAAACAGAAAAGGGCGCACCGTCATTTACAAAGGCGTTCCTATCCGACCACCCGCATGAGCTAGCTCAGCTAATCGTCAAAGCCCGCAACCTGAACAAGACCAGCGGCACGTTTATCAACACGATTATGAAGCATTGTCGCTCAGATGGGCGTATCCACGGCCATATTAACCAAATCCGGTCAGACGATGGCGGTACGGTTTCGGGGCGCATATCAATGTCAAACCCCAACCTACAGCAAATCCCTGCCCGCGACCCAGAGTTGGGGCCGATGATACGCAGTCTGTTCCTGCCGGAAGAAGGTGAGCAGTGGGCGGCGATTGATTTCTCGCAACAGGAACCGCGCATCTTGGTGCACTACTCCTATGTCTACGGCAAATCCCGCGGCAAGCAGATGGCTGGCGTGGAAGAATTTGTCGAGGGATACCGCAACGACCCAGATATGGACTTCCATACAATGGTGGCAGAGATGGCTAGCATCCCGCGAAAGCAGGCCAAGACAATCAATCTGGGCATGATGTACGGGATGGGCGTTAATAAACTGTCCGACCAGCTAGATATTGATGTAGATGAGGCCAAAGGACTGGTTAAGCAGTACCACGACCGCGTCCCGTTCGTTAAAGGACTGATGAATGGCGTCCAATCACGGCTCAATGACCGCGGCTCAAGCGGCTCTATCCGGTCAATACTAGGCCGCAAATGCCGCTTCGATCTGTGGGAACCCGACACGTTCGCCATGAACAAGGCTATGCCGTATCAAGATGCTGTCAAAGAGTACGGCGAGACCACCAGACTGAAGCGGGCATACACATATAAAGCCCTGAACAGGCTTATCCAAGCGTCCGCCGCGGACATGACCAAGCAGGCAATGGTGAATATTTATGAACAAGGGCGCATCCCCCTCATTCAAATTCACGACGAAATAGCCATTTCTGTGAAAAATCGTGAAGATGCAGAAGGAATTGCCAACATAATGGAAAATGCTATACCCTTGGAGATACCAAGCAAATGCGATGTTGAGATCGGCCCAAGCTGGGGCGAGGCTGAATAAGCTTTTTCATGGTATTCCTCCCTTGAACTGGTTCCGCTTCGGCGGGGCCTTTTTTCTTGTGCAAATACAATATCTCTTATATAGTCGCTTATATAAATACCATATCTAGGAGTTTTTTATGGATGTAACGCGATGGAAGTCTGTTTTGGTGCCGATTGAGGTGTACGAACAGATAAAAACAATGGCAAAAGCAGAGGGACGAACAATTTCGGGCCAGCTTCGTATTATGTGGGAAGTTTACCGCGTAAAACAGCTTCAAGACAAATAGGCAACTACTATATGTGGTTGACCTATTTTTTTAGCTATGGTATGGGATAATTAACATTAAGTCTTATAGGAAGGATTACCAATGTTGAAATCACTGTTGAAGATGTTCTTTCCGATGTTCTTTGTTGAGCCGGAAAAGCCCAAAGTTGCTCCGACTCTAGTCAAGAAGTCGGATGCCCCAAAGAAGCGGGGCAGGCCAAAAGGCAGTAAGAATAAAAAGAAAGCGTCTTAGTCGATCAAATACGGGAGAACCAAATGAGTATCGAAAAGCATAGTATTCTGTACGCAGTACAGTTCGCTCTTCACGAGTATGACGAAACAGGGGCCGTGTCCCGCCGCACAATGGAAATGCTGGGCGCACGAGCCATCCTGCTCCGCTACGAAATAGAGGGTGAAATCGCCGCCACAATGGCGGAAAATAAAACCCCGCCTAAAAAGGTGGAAAGAGCCCCTGTAGTCAGCCGCGAAGTAAAGCGCAAGAACGGCAGGAAAAACTGCGCCCAATGCGGCACACGGCTCACGGGTCAACAGCGCAAGTTCTGCTCTAAAAAGTGTTCCAGAAAGCATTGGAACAAAAATAATAAAGAACTGGTGCGGAAGCATAACCTAGACTACTACGACCGGCAAAAGGCTCTAGGCCGTGCTTGATGCCGCTCTAGTGTGCCTCGCTACGGCAGTCTACTTTGAAGCAAGGGGCGAACCCTTTGTCGGGCAGTCTGCCGTAGCCCACGTTGTGTTAAACCGTGTAGAAGATGCACGGTTCCCCAACACAATCTGTGATGTAGTTAAGCAGGGGCCAACTTATGCTTGGAAGGCAGATTTCCCCGTCCGGCATAAGTGTCAGTTCAGCTATTATTGTGATGGCAAGTCAGACAAACCTCGTGATGACCGCGCATGGCAAGTGGCCGTGATGGTATCCTTCGGGGCAATGTCTAACCGAACATACGATCCAACTGACGGCGCAACACATTATCACGCCAATTACGTCAACCCAGCTTGGGCAGATGTCAAATACCAAACCGTCCGGATAAATGACCACATCTTCTACAGATGGGAAGGTAACCGATGACATATAAAACTTGTCCAGAATGTGGCGGTGAGGGAGAGTGTGAATATGAAGTAGCTGTCCCCGCACCAATGGCATGGCGCGGCGGAGAGTTAGAAGGCCGCATCATGGAGTGTGAGCTATGTCACGGATCAGGAGAAATCGAAGATGATGAAGAGACCGAAGAATAGGGAACTGCAATACCCAAGTTTTGGCGATGCCGGACGTATCCAAAAAGCACTGGACTCCGGTAGATGCCCAAAATGCTTAGTTACTATGCCGCCCGCCGCGGATGACGGCTCTTTAAAATGTTATGTATGTAAATTAAGTATTGGAGGCCAAAGTGATATGCCCGAAGTGTCAATCAAAAAGCAAAGTTTATAACTCACGGCCTACGGATGACGGCACAATACGCCGGAACAGAGAATGCCTGAAGTGTAAACACCGGTATGCCACCATCGAAGTGTCTGCCGATATTAAAAAAGTTGTTGAATTTCCAAAAGTTGTTACCAAAAAGAAGAAGGCACCTAAACGCAAGTTCGCCGCCCGTGAGATAGACCGCCTGTCAGATGATGAACTGCTGGATGCGTTAGAGAAAGGACTTATAAATCCTGACGAGTTAGACTAAAAATATATGTTGCAATTCCCATACAGTCGTATATAAAGGGACTTGTAGAGCCCCCAAGCTTTACATTCCCGTAGTGAAGCCCCCAGAGCGTCAAGTTCTGGGGGTTTTTTATGTGTTGACAATATGTAGTATAAGAACATATAAGAGTTATGTTAACTACGGGAGAATAAAATGCCATCTAGAAAATTTTCTGATGAACAAGTCCGTGAGATGTATGAGTACGCGGCACAAAAGAAAGTCTCTATCCTGCAAGCCTGCCGCAACCGTGGACTGTCTAACAACGACTACGGCATCGTGCGTAATTGGGGCAAACAACTTGGCCTCAAAGGCTTAACCCCCGCTGAAGTGTCCGGCAACGCTGAGCGAGAAAGCCAGCTATATGTCTTGATTGTCCACGGCGTAAAGACCGGTATCTATGTCGGGTCAAGCACTGACCCTAACCTGCGCTTTAAGCAACACATCACAAAAGCCCGAAACAAGGGTGAAACCAGCGTCAATAAACGTGACCGTTTCATGTTTGAGGCAATGCAAGACCGCGAAGACTGTTTTTCTTTTAAAGTGTTTCCTAAAAAATACCGCGCATCACGGATCGCGCCCTTTGAAACTGCGCTAATTGCAAAAATGAAGAAAGCATTCCCCGATGTTGTTTTTCTTAACAGCCTAGTCGGCGCACCAATGGGCGGCTACGGCGTGAAGTTGTCTGGAGACCAAACACAGGCAATCATCGACGATTATACCAGCCATCAAATTACCACCGAAGATTTGGCCGAAAAGTATGGCGTCGGGCGCGGCACCATAAATCGCATCCTGCAACGGTCAGGGGCGACCAAAAAACCGGCTGAGTATTTGTTGCGTTTCGATAAAAATATCCGCCAAAAGATACTCGACGAGCTTAAAGAAGGGGCAACGTGTAAACAAATAACTAAAAAATACGGGATGTCCAATCCCACTCTTTTTAAACTTAGAAAAGAACACGGGCTGACTAAGTTTAAAATCCAGAAAATAACAGATGTTGAAGTGTGCGGCACCGTCTTCCCCACCTTAAAAAAAGCCGCTGACCAATATGGCATCGACTATAAAACCGCACACCGTAGGATAAAGAAGCTCGGCTGGTCTGTAGAGCAAGCCCTCGAAATCGAACCGCGCATCACGCCTTACAATAAAAAGCTGACGCCCGTTACCGCCTTCAATGTCGAATATAAATCCATGACCCACGCATCACGAGCCTTTGGAATGAACCCTCAACTGGTTGCTCAGCGCGTCCGTGAGGGCTGGTCTATTGAACAGGCTCTAACCACAAAAGTAGGTGGCGGACAATCGTGTGGTTGGAATCCACCACCCGAAACACAAAACCGCTTAGAGCAGGTGCGGGAACTGGGATACCGCTCGTTAGCTGAAGCGGCCAGAGTTCACGACATAACCGCTAATGCGCTAAGCCGCCGTTTAGCTTCAGGTATGTCCGTAAAAGATGCGCTGGAAACACCGCGGATGCACCGCTGGAGTAACCGCGCTTGACATATCTAATGTATGGGATTATATAAGAGTTATGTTAAATATCACTACGGGAGATAAAAATGGAAAAGTTTATCGAATTGGAATTGGAGCTTCGTGATGGGGGTTCGTATTATTTATGCGACTCGCGGTTTGTGGTTATGTCGGGAAGTATTAAACGCCCAATTAATGCTATCGAATACGAAATCCAACATTATTCGTCGGTCAACGGGATTGCTGTAAAGCACACCTATGAAGAGTCGGTTGAAATGATCCGTAAGGCAAGGGAGAGCAACAATGGCTGAATTTGATGTAAAAATTGAAGTTATTCAATACCACGATAGAAACTTCTCTATCACGGCAGATAACGAAACAAAGGCAGAAGAAATTGCTAGGCAACTAGCCGCCGAACAAACCCAACATCTAATTGGCATCGACATAGATGTCGAAAACGACGGCGGTTGGTCTTTCGGACTGCTAGACCTGCACACCTGCTATGTTCAATGCGAAAGCGAAGAAGAACCCGAACTGAAGCTGTCCGAATATGAGTCCGGCTTCCTGACCGCAAATGCTTTTGTATTCCGCGAAGACGTAGACTCTATCGGCGCGGATGACGACTGGCGCGGCGTCCACTGCGGCTCACGGGTCTTCGATCTAAATGCTTGGGACGATGATGGCGTCACACGCGTCACGGCCTACGAAGTTATCGGCGGCCAAACCAATGCGCTCATTTTCAAACGGTTGGTGTGATATGGTTAAAGACTGGACAGATGCCGCATGGGCAATCTCTAACATCTCAGCACTAGCCGGAGAATTTACCGCTAGTGCCAGCGAAGGACGCCACCTGTCATGGGCTTCAGAAAAAGACTACTGGATGCACCTGATAATCTGCGATGCCGGAAAACCACGCGTCCTAATCTACGAATGGTTCGCCCCAGCTAACAAAATGTGGGGCGTTATCGGATATTGTAAATATAACGATATCCATCTGGAAATTGATGGCAATATGTATGAGGACGACAGCAATGAAGAAAAATGATATTGTTAAAGAGAAAGCGCGGACAATGGACTGGCAAACAGCAACAGCGATTGTAGCCAGAGCCGTAGACCTCCACGCATCACATACCGCGGCTCACGGGCAATTTAGCCATGACGCCGTGGAAAAATCCGCCGAAATTCAAGCGGCTTGGCAAAGGATACAAAGAGGATGAGCAAAGATTTAGAAAAAGATTTCGATCTGGCTAGCGATATGATGAACGAACTGCTGGACGATTTCGATGCCAGCGATCTGCAAGCAGGTGCCGCAATGGGCGGCGCACTGACCGCGCTACTGTTCCGCCTCATGGTGTCCAGCCCAGATAACTCAACCACAATGGGGATGCTATCGTCCGCCATGAACCAAGCCGCAACCTTCGCATCCGCCTACGAAGTGGAAGAAGAAACCAAACACTAATGGACGGCGGCTCAATTTTTATAATCTCATATCTGGCCAGCGGGTTCGCCCTGCTGGCCTTTTTAATTTGGGATGCGTGGAAAAATGGATAACTTTTTAAAAATATTAACTTGACATATATGGGATTGTATGTTATAGTATAAGAACAATCAGGAATGATTGTGCTTGCCCCGATGGGCGGGGTGCGCTGTTTCACATTGTTAATTTCTACGGGAGGGTCTTATGACCAATTCTATTCGTCCTATCGTCCGCGATGCTTTCAAGTGCGATGAACTGGTTTACCAGTTCGGAACCATTGATGTTGAAGACGGCCTACTAGCCGCCGACAACTTGGAAGCCGAAGTCAACGACAAATACTCAAATGAGTATATTATCGGTGAAGCGGAAAACAGGCTGGATATTGCATACCACAATATCCGTGACCTAACTAGCTGGGACGGCTCCACAGGTTACCCCGAAATGCTGAGCATCCACAAAAAGGAAGCCCGTCAAATCGAACGGTTCCTGAAAAAATACAAGTGAGCCGCGGCTCACGGCTCTTAGAGGGCGGCCTTCGGGTCGCCCTTTTTGCTTGTAGTAACGCGTTACACCTATATAGGAGCAAAATTAAGAAAAATAAAAAACGATGAAAAATAGGTGTTACCAGCGTTACCGGTGTTACCTGTCTCTGTAATGTATAGTACACAACAAAAAAGAGGGTAACATAAAGGGTAACACCACAGATTACTAAAATGTTACCAGTTAAATACAAGATTTCCCTTAATGCGCCCAAAATCAAAAAAAATAAAAAAACTTTTTTCTGACCTATATAGGTGTATCCGTGTATAACTATGGGAGTAGGCCGTTTTAACTGGAGAAAGATTTATGACTAATACCGGCAAAAGCAAAGTCACTGGAAAGCCCCGTGACCGGCGGGGTCGTCCCCCTGCCACAATCGAACAGCCCCTGACTCGCAAGCAGGAGCTTTTTGTTAAAGAGCTTGTCAGTAAGGACGGGCAGATAACTTTACGGGAAGCGGCAATCAATGCTGGTTACGCCGCAGGCTCTGCCCACTCTAGGGCGTATGAGCTAACAAACCCTCATATGTCCCCGCACGTTGTTGCGGCAATCAATGCGTATCGCAGGGAACTGGACGAAAAGTTTGGGGTAACCTACCAAAGGCATTTACGGGACTTACAAAGCATACGGGATTTGGCCATTCAGAACGGGGCTTACTCTGCCGCCGTTCAAGCTGAGTATCGCAGGGGGCAAGCGCAGGGTGACATCTATGTCAGCAAATCAGAAATCCGTCATGGGTCAATCGACAGCATGAGTAAGGATGACGTTTTGAAAGCACTTGAGGAGATAAAGAACAGCTATGCCCCGATCACAATCGACATCACTCCCGAAGAAAAAGACAATGCCAGCAATCGCGACAAAGCGAGAGGCAGGCTTTTACAAGCAGGTGAAGGAAGCGGCGCAGAGAACGCGGAAGAAATGGAACTTAACGAGGATTGAAAACTACATCGGGGCAGGTATTCCTGACCTGATGATATGTGATGAGTCCGGCCTGTTTCATTTTGTTGAGTTGAAGTTTACCACCAGCAACCGTGTTGACCTGAGACCATCCCAAGTTGCGTGGCTTACCAAGCACCAGCACGGTTCCTGTTGGATACTGATTAAGAAACAAACCAAGCCGACAGAACCGGCAGAATGTCTTTTGTATCCAGCAAATGCGGCAGTTGATTTGAAGATGGACGGCATAGCAGATGTTGAACCGTTGCTCCGGTGCCAACAGCCTTTTCATTGGGAAACTGTTTTTGACTTGATTAGTCCTAGATAATCGCATATATATGAGACATCGTTCACAAACTACGGGAGTAAAACGATGTTCGATTCAAATAAAGAATATACGATTGGGGTTTATGACCTATCGTTTATGGTAATAGACGAAGCGGATAACGTGCTGTCTCACCCTGACGGTCAAACAATGGAATTTACTATTCCAAATTATGACCTTTCGTATTTGGGGGACGGGGCGGAAGTTGGTGAGCTTGTTTTGCGTCAACCGAATCCTGATTACCTGAAGCAAGCTTTGTCGCATTTAGCCACTGTCTGTGACCACGCTAATGAAGATTGTCCGGAAGAGTACCGGACAAAATGGTTCAACCCTGCTTTAGAAGAGGCATATTCTTTTCTTCAGAAAATGAGCGAGGTTGAGACCAATGGCTGAAACAATGGAACAGCGGATGCTAAAGGGATTGCGCCAGTTGATTGATTACAACTGGTGTAGTGAACAGCAACACTTTTATGAAGAGGGTGAGCCCCAGAACCACGTTTTTCGGGTGTTGCAGGATTTAAACTTCATTCTGGAAACACGGGAGAATAATAACTGATGTTCATATTCACGCTTATCGGCCGCCTGCTTTATGGCAAAGACTATGCGGAGCTCAGCCGCCGCGCCAGTAAACCAGCCAGACGAAGGCGAAGATAACTTTTTTGAAAAATAAGCTTGCTATATATGCGAGTTTATGAGACAACCAAACCAGCGGTGCAATCATGCCCGCTGGTTTTTCACATTTACGGGAGTTAAAATCATGGAAAACATTATCGAAAACACATCCTCTGCCCCAGTAACCGGCGCATATCAGACCAATGCTTTTCAGCATGGCATAGGTAACAGCGCAGTTTCATCACAATGGTTCAGCCGTCCGGATGACCAAAAGTTTCTGTCGCTGGATGATATGCTGGCACATAAGAAACAGGACGCGCAGGCAATGAATAGCCGCATCGTCAATACGCATAAGATGCAGATTGTTGGCCAGCTTGATGAAGCCAACCCTAGCCGTGGTGATATCTTTGTTGAATACACTGACGAGCAGGGGCAAGAGGCGTTCAACACGCCGACAAACTGGTCATTCGGGCAGCTTGCCCAGTTGGCCGGTGCGCCTGCCGGTTACCTTAAAGACCTGCCCGCACCTATTGCGGCGGATGCCCTGCAATGGGGTTTGCGTTATAACCGGTCAAAAGAATTGGTGAAGGCATACGGCCATGCAACCGAAGGCGGTGACCTGCGGGCGGCAACCGGTGCCGATTATGGCCGCATCTTTGATTATGAAATCATTGAGGCCGTGCAAAAGTTTGCTGACCCTGACCGCTGGAAGATTCCGGGCATGATGACCGGCATGAAAGACGGCCGCGCCATTTATGACCCGTTCGTCCCAGTGACCAAAGACACGACAACCCTGTTTGCCAGTGACCGTGATGTGTTCCTGTTTTTGGTAGATGACACGCACCCCATTGAAGTTGGCAAGCTGGCCAATGGTGACCCTGACCTAATGTTCCGCGGCTTTTATGCGTGGAACAGCGAGACCGGCAGTAAGACCGCAGGCATTGCGGCAATGTATCTGCGCGGGGTTTGCATGAACCGTAATTTGTGGGGCGTGGAAAACTTTCAGGAAATCAAAATCCGGCATACTAAGTTTGCCCCTGACCGGTTTGCATATGAAGCCGCGCCAGCCCTGCAATCATTCGCACATGGTGCAACCGCTAATTTCTTAGACGGCGTGACCGCCGCGCAGGATGCTATCGTTGCCCGCAGTGACGAAGACCGGTTAGAGTTTTTGACCAAGCGGGCAGGGCTAAGCCAGCGCATGGCCAAGGCCGCCGCCGCCCGTCACATTGAAGAAGAAGACAAGCCGGTTCGGTCAGTCTGGGATGCGGCGCAGGCAATCACCGCGCTTGCCCGTGATATCCCGCATCAGGATAGCCGCATAGACCTAGAGCGCAAAGCGGGCGCATTGCTGGACAAGGTGGCCGCTTAACCGGCCAGCACATAACACTGAAAAAGCCCCGCTATTGACGGGGCTTTTTTATTGCTCTATATATGGGATAAATCTTATATAACTTTTACGGGAAATTAAAACGATGTTGAAATATGACGATTTAGCGGTTGCCATTGCCGAACATAGGCAAAGCCCTAATAATATCACCATTGAAATTGACGGCGAATTTTACCAAGGCGCTTTTAAGATAGTGTCAGATGATGACCGTTTAGAAGACGGCCATTTAGTTTTAATTATTCAGGGGGCTTAAAACCATGTTGAAAACTACAGCAATCAGCACCGCTAAGAAAACCGCCGGATGCGCCGTTACATATCGCGCAGGCAATCAAGATAAGTTTGGCACCTGCCCCGCGTCCTGCGAATTGAACGCCAGCGGGCGGGGTTGTTCGGAATCTCAAATTGATTTTGAATATCTGGATGCCGTTTTGGATGCCAAGCCCCGCCGCGGTGAAAGCTTTACCTATTCACATTTTCACCCGCTATTCTGGGCGCATAAACTAAGCCCTAAAAAAACCGTGATTAATTATAGCGCGGCGAATCCCGCCGCCGCCGTGCTGGCCATGCAAGCCAGCCCCGCGCCGGTTGTGACCGTTGTTCCGGAAAACTATTTTGAAAACGGGAAAAACGCCGAACATGACGGCGTCCGGTTTATCCGATGCCCTGCCGAATATAACAGCGCGGTGACCTGCAATAATTGCGGCGGGGATAAAGCCCCGTTGTGCGCCCGCCTAGACCGGTCTTTTGTTGTGACCTTTACAGCGCACGGGGCAGGCAAGCGCAAAGCCGGAACCAGTGAGCGCGGCGGATGTTATGCGGACGGGGGCAATGTAAATATACACTGGCAGAACACCGCTAAGCAGGAACAGACAGAAACCGACGGCGAACGGTTGCGGGCTTTTGTTAAAACCCTGCCATCCGGAACCGTCCTGCGTCACCATGTGGCCGGTGATATCGGGCAGGAATAAACCCGCCCTAGACCATGCCCGCCCCGCCCTAATCCGGCGGGGCTTTTTTTGTGGGGTTTACATTTATATAATATTATCGCATATTATCCCAAGGCGGCCGGATTGGCTGGCCGCCGGAAAACTACGGGAGACTATCCAAAATGGAAAATCAAAACTTTATTCCAGCCGAAACCATTGATCCACGCGATGCCGAAATTGAAAACCTGCGTCAGCAGGTGGCCAGCGCGGACGCCGCGGCAACCCGCAAATCACAAGAGCTGGACGCGATATTATCCCCGCTCTTTTCTGCTATGGAATCGCGCATTGAAGCCCTAGCCGAAGAGGTGGCGCATAGGGTGGCCGGTGATGCGGCGCGGGAAGAAATCGAAAATCTGAGCATTTCAGATTTTGAATATGAGATCGGCGAAATGATAGATGACCGGATGCCAGAACGGGAAGACGAAGACGAACAGCGCGAAGCGGTGGAATCCATCGTTAAAGAAGTGTTATCCGGCGCAACCGTCACAATCGACATTTAAGCCCCACACAAGCCCATAACGCCCCCGCTGGTACATAACCGGCGGGGGTTTTTTAATGCCCGCCAGCGGCCGCCCTAGCCCCCAGAATTAACCAGTTAAACCGGCCGCGCCCCGCCGCCCGTTAATCCCCTGAAACATACCGCGCCCCGTGATGCGCTGGCCGCCGGTTAACTTTTCCGGAAAGTTAGCCCCGCCGGATGCGCCGCCAGTGACCGGCACCGGATGCGCTGGCCGTGGTGACCGGTGATTGAACCGGCACCGGCTGGCCGTGAAACACGGGCTTTGATGCGCTGGCCGCGCTTGCCGGTTGCAGGAATCCGGATTCCGGCATGGAACCAGAAATCCGCGGAAATCCGCCAAAAATCCGCGCACCCCGCGCCGCCGCCCACGGCTGGCGGGACGGGGGCTAGGGCCATGTTTCTCACAAATAATCATGTGAAAAATGATATAAATGTTTCACGTGAAACATTGCCTAATAATTAGGCAGATACGCGGGGCTTGTTAACTGTCTAATTATTGTGCATATTTGTGCACATAATATGTGCAATTTAGGGGCCCCCTATGGATGTATCCGATCAGGAGTTAAAGCTTCGCCTGCGACTCGCTCAAATCGAGAAGAATGAAGCCTGTAGAGAGACGTTTTTACCTTTTGTAAAATCTATGTGGCCGGAGTTCATTGCCGGTCGGCACCATAAAATCATTGCTGAAAAGTTAGAGCGGGTAGCTTCTGGTGAGTTAAAGCGTTTGATTATCAACATGGCCCCTCGTCATACGAAGTCAGAGTTTGCATCCTTCTTGTTTCCCGCTTGGATGATGGGCAAGAACCCGCGAATGAAGATCATTCAGGCCACGCACACGACAGAACTTGCGGTCAACTTTGGCCGTAAGACAAAAAATCTTTTGGACAGTGACGAATACAGAGAGGTGTTTCCTGATGTTAAACTGGCTTCTGATAGTAAAGCTTCTGGTCGTTGGGACACTGCTGCTGGCGGGATGTACTACGCCGTTGGTGTGGGATCGAACCTTGCCGGGCGTGGTGGCGACTTGGTAATTATTGACGATCCACATTCTGAGCAGACGGCGATGTCGGTAAACGGTTTTGACGATGCTTGGGATTGGTACACAGGGGGCCCCCGGCAGAGGCTCCAGCCGGGTGGGTCGATTGTTTTGGTCCAGACCCGGTGGTCAGAAAAGGATATGACGGGACAGCTTTTAAGGGCGATGGCTAAAGACCCCCTAGCTGACCAATGGGAAGTTGTGGAGCTTCCGGCTATTTTTGAAGATGACAAACCGTGCTGGCCGGAGTTTTGGTCTTTGGAAGACCTGACCGCGGTCAAGGCATCTATCCCGCCGAGCAAGTGGAACGCTCAGTATCAGCAGAACCCTACGGGTGAAGAGAACGCGATTATTCCCCGTGAGTGGTGGAACAAGTGGGAGAAGGACAGCATCCCTAGCTTGGAGTATGTCATTCAGAGTTATGACACGGCGTTTAGTAAGCGCGAGACGGCTGACTTTAGCGCGATAACAACGTGGGGTGTATTTCGTCCAGAGGAGGTTGGGGGCCCTCCGGCACTCATACTTTTGGACAGTAAGAAGGATAGATGGGATTTTCCGGAGCTCAAGAAGGAGGCTTTGGAGCAATATCAATACTGGGAGCCTGATACGGTAATTGTTGAGGCGAAGGCTTCTGGTTTGCCGCTGACGCAGGAATTAAGAAATATGGGCATACCTGTTGTTAACTTTACGCCGAGCAAGGGAAATGATAAGCTAACGCGAGTTCACTCTGTGTCGCCTCTTTTTGAGTCCGGTATGGTTTGGGCCCCCGACACCGTCTTTGCTGATGAGATGATAGAGGAGGTGGCGGCATTTCCAAACGGGGAGCACGACGATTTGGTTGATAGCATGACACAGGCATTGATGCGTTACCGGCAGGGTAACTTTGTTCAACTGCCTAGTGATGACTGGGACGAGTCGGACGGTAACGTACAAGTTAGGGCTTATTATTGATGGGTGATTCTGCGGTAAATCTTGGGGCGGGCGGAACTGATTTTTCAGGGATGTCTATGGATGAAATGATGTTTGGGGCCAGCGACCCGGCAGCCGCGTACCGCGCAACACGGCCCTCGTATGATGAGTTTGGTCAGGGTTATGATTACCGTGACGGGCAGTTTCAGCCTGCGGTTGATGAAGAAGGCTACAATTTAGAAATTATGAACCCTTCCCGCAGTGCGGCCATTCAAGGGCGTGAATTTGAGCAGGAGTATGGTCGCGCCGATCCGTATGAAGGTTTAGCAAAGCCTGCTAAGCTTCGTGGTTTTTCCGAGGCAACAGAGTTATATTTGCAGGACGGCGGCAATCCGGTGGTAGAGGAAGCGGGCATTATGTCCGCTTTGTTGGACCCCCGCATAGATTTGCCTAGTTCTGAGGAGCAGGGCCTAGTTCGTGAGTCGGCTCGTACTGGCAGCGAGGGCGCTGCTATGTATTATCCGGAAGGGTCCCCGACATTTGAGCAGGTTTTGATGGATCAGTATGGGTATCCGGATGTAGACCGCGAGATAGAATATGGCACCAGCACTACGGCGCAGATGCGGGCGGAGCGTCCACGGCATGATATGCCCACGTATCAGGAGTTGGAAGATGCACGGGCTCATGCGTTGCAGACAGCTTTGTTGGCCAAGGACATGGGTCCTGAGACAGCTACCAAGGTAGGCGGTCTGGGAGAGATGTTTGATCGTTATATGCCTATTTTGGGCACTGCGACGGATGCGGATGTTGTGATGGACAAGCGGAATAATGCTTTTGGTGCACAGCTTTTGGCAAAGGCTGGTGTAGATGCTACGCCGCAGCAGCTAACTAAGATGGTAGATCAGGCTGTTTTTGACCAGTTGGATGTAGTTTTGGGCCGTGAGCCGGGGGAGAGGCGCTTTAAGTCGCCGGACACGGGCATAGATATTTTCTTCCCGCGTGATGCACAGGGATTTTTTGATATTAACAGGTACGACTAGGCCCGCGGCCCACGCGCCTAGAAAAACGAGCGGGTCTATGATACGGTGGGCTTAGAGGAGAATTTAAATGGCACGTAAACCGATTGCTGGAATGGTGGACAAGAATGTCCCGTCGCAGCTTGATCCGGAGGATTTGGCCGCTGAAGTGGAGCTAGAGGTTCCGGGCAGCATGGACGACAACGTCGTAGCTTTTGAGGGCATGGCGGAGAACATGGACATTGAGGTGACGCCGGAAGAAGATGGTGGTGTTACTATTGATTTTGATCCTGAAGACCAGCGTGGGATGAGTGATGATTTTTACCTGAACTTGGCTGAAGAGATGCCGGAGCGTGAGCTTGGGCGGATTGCTGGCGAGTTGTTGGGTGAGTTTGATGCCAACAAGGCGGGAAGGCAGGAGTGGGCAGATGCTTATGCTAACGGTTTGGAACTTTTGGGATTCACTTACGACGAGAGAACGCAACCTTTCCGGGGTGCGTCCGGTGTCACGCACCCGTTGCTTGCCGAGGCGGCTACGCAGTTTCAGGCGCAGGCGTTCAATGAGTTGTTGCCAGCCAGCGGCCCCGTGCGAACTACTATTATGGGAAGCGAGACCAGAGAAAAGCAGTCCCAAGCTCAGCGCGTAAGGCAGTTTATGAATTATTATGTCACGAGTGTGATGGAAGATTACACGCCTGACATGGACCAGATGCTGTTTTATTTACCCTTGGCGGGCAGCACATTCAAAAAAGTTTACTATGATGAAACAATGGGCCGTGCGGTAAGCAAGTTTATCCCGGCTGAGCACCTTGTTGTGCCGTATGACACGGCTGATTTGGACACTTGTCCTAACATTACGCAGGTTTTGCGTATGTCGTTGAACGATTTGCGTAAGAAGCAGGTAGCTGGGTTCTATTTGGACATACCGGTGATCCCGGCCCAAGAGGAAATGGACAGTGTGGACAGTGAGTTGGACCGTATTGACGGTGTTTCGCCCACACAGATTGACTATGACTGCACCATTTTGGAGTGTCATGTTGATTTGGACATTGACGGGTATGAGGATGTTGACGAGGACGGTGAGCCGACGGGCATTAAAGTACCATATGTTGTCACAATTAGTCAGGACAACGGGCAAATTCTGGCGATTAGGCGTAATTACCGCGAAGACGATGAACTGAAGCGCAAAATTGCATATTTTGTGCATTTTAAGTTCCTTCCGGGCTTTGGTTTCTATGGTTTGGGTCTTATTCACACCATTGGCGGGTTGTCACGCACCGCCACGGCGGCACTGAGGCAGTTGATCGACGCTGGTACGTTGTCCAACCTCCCAGCGGGTTTCAAAGCCCGCGGACTACGGATCAGAGATGACGATGACCCGCTTCAGCCCGGTGAGTTCCGCGATGTGGACGCTCCCGGAGGGGCTATTCGTGACAGCCTGATGCCGTTGCCATTCAAGGGGCCTGACCAGACGCTATTTGCGCTGTTGGGTTTTGTTGTTGATGCTGGTCAGCGGTTCGCGACCATTACTGACATGAAGGTTGGCGACGGAAATCAGGGCGCGGCGGTCGGAACGACTATTGCGATGCTGGAGCAGGGCTCTCGTGTGATGAGCGCGGTGCATAAGCGGCTTCATTACGGCATGAAGCAGGAGTTTAAAATCCTAGCTCGTGTGATGAGTGAGAGTTTGCCGCAGGAATATCCGTATTCTGTAGAGGGTGCGGACGCTACGGTGATGCGGACGGATTTTGACGACCGGATAGACGTAGTTCCGGTGTCTGATCCTAACGTATTCTCGCAATCTCAGCGTATTGCTTTGGCTCAGACCAAGTTGCAGTTGGCTGGTGCGGCTCCGGAGATGCACAATATGTATGAGGTGTATCGTGATATGTACGATGCGCTTGGTGTACGGGATGTAGACCGGATTATGAAGCGGATTCCGGACGATGAGCCGACACCTAAAGACCCTGCACAGGAGAACATTGATTCGATGGACATGGTTCCATTGCAGGCTTTTGAGGGTCAGGAGCATGAGGCGCATATTATGGCGCATATGGTTTTCGGTTCGACGCCGATGGTTGCCGGTATGCCTGCTATTGCAATGGCTTTGCAGAAGCACATTATGGAGCACGTAAGGATTGCAGCGCGTGAGCGGGCGGCGGTTCAGTTTATCCAGAGCCGTCAGGCGGCGGGTGGTGAAGCGGCTACTGAGGAAGAAATGCTGCAAATTGAGGGACTTACTGCACAGTTTATTGCGGAAGGTATGCAGATGGTCAAGCAGATGTCACAGCAGGTATCGGGTGAAGGGCCTGATCCTCTGGTACAACTCAAAGAGCAGGAGCTTCAGATTAAGGCACAGGCCGAACAGGCGGATGCACAGAATGACCAAGCGAAGCTCAACTTGGATGCACAGAACCAAAGGTTGCGGGCGGATCAGTTCCAGCAGCGGCTTGCGGCGCAAGAGCGGCAGACGGACAAGCGCATTCAGTCTGCTATGGAACGTGAAATGCTTAAACAGCGAGGAGACTAGAATGAAAAGCGTAGTTAAAATTGTAACAAATAAGCCGGGGGCGGCCCCAAAAGCGGCTGAATATGCCCAGATTGACAATCAGGGTCGTATTCCTTACGGCAAGACAGCGGACGTAAAGGTTCCAACTAGCATGAGCCGCCAGACGGCTCGTGGCATGGGTGCTGCGGTAAAAGGTGGTGGTTACAACGGCTGTAGCTAATACTGTTACTTGGGGGCTCAAGCATTGCTGGAGGAGCGTGACAGGGAAAAACAAACATGAATACGGGAATTATTTATGGAACCATTATCAGCTTTGGCGGCAGCTTCTGCCGCTTTTGGAGCACTTAAAAAAGGCTTTGCAGTCGGAAGAGACATTGAGTCGATGGCGGGCGATCTATCCAGATGGATGGGCGCTCTTTCTGATATTGAGCAAGCAAATAAAGAAGCAAAAAACCCGCCGATTTTTAAGAAAATTCTAAGTGGAAAGAGTGTTGAGCAGGAAGCTATTGAGGCTTTTGCTGCTAAACAGAAGGCGGAAGCTCAGCGTTATGAACTCCAGCAATGGATTAGCCTGACTATGGGCAAGTCTAAATGGGATGAGTTAATACGTATGGAGGGTCAAATCCGTAAACAACGTCAGGACACGTTGTATCGTCAACGTGAGCGGAGGCAAAAGTTTGTTGAGGTGGTTGCTTGGATTGTAATGGTGGGCCTTGGGGCGGCTATTATGATTGGATTTATAATGTTTTTGAAGGCCAGTCAGGCCAAGGCGGACACTGCTTGGGTGGAGTGCCGGTTGGCTAAATACGAAAAAGTAAAAAATGAGTGGCATTGTTACTATTTGGGGGCAAACAACACGACAGAGTCTATGATAATCACGGAATTTTGTCCGCGGTCATATATGTGTGAATACAGCCCTAATTCAGACCGCAAGATAACTAAATGGGAGTAGTGAGCTATGGCTCAAAAGAAATTAGAAAAAAACAGTGGTTTTGACCAGTATGATATGGACGGTGACGGGGTAGTCACTGACGAGGAGCTAGAACACGCGAAGCTGATTAAAGAAACAGAGCGTCAATTACGTAAAAGTTTGGCTCAGTTGCGTATGGCGAGGTTTACTTTGATAGCTATGGGGGTTTTTACCGCGGCAATGTTCTTTATTCCGATTGAGCGGGTGGAGGCTCTTAGCGATATTAGTAATTTATTTTATATCAGCGGAGCAGGCATTGTTGGCGCGTATATGGGCACCGCTGCTTGGATGAGTAGAAAGTGATAGATGCCTTCTTGCTACTGGTTTACTTGGGAACAGGTGATTTCCGTAAGCTAGAAAGCGGGAATATGTATTTTTATTCGATTACGGAGTGTAACTACTTTGCATCACAGGCGACAAAAAGGTATGGAAATTATGTGTCGTCGCAGTACATTGATCCGCGGGACAGGGTCACTTCTTATTGTCTACCGCGACAAGTCAACCCAGATGTGGTAAAGGTGTACTAATGGATTTGGAGCAGCGCATAGCGGACTTGAAGTTTCGTATTGCGGAAGCTAATGCAAGGATAAGGAGTAAAACCGATGATGAGCCTATTGGGGAGCCTGTTGGGCTTCGGGACGAGTTTTCTGCCGGAGGTGCTGAATTTCTTCAAGGCGGGTCAGGAGCACAAGCAAAAGCTAGAGACCATGAAAATGGAAGCGGAGTTGATGGAGAAACGCTCCGCGCTCAAATTGCAAGAGCTCGACAAGCAAGCCGATATCGCTGAAACAAAGGGGATATACGAGCATGATCGAAGTATTGACGCTGGGGGATTTGTCAACGCTCTTCGCGGCAGTGTTCGCCCTGTTATTACTTATGCCTTCTTCTTGATGTTTGTAGCTACGGAAGCCGTCATCATTGTGAAGGTACTTGAAAGCGGCGGTGACTGGAAGGATGCGGTAGAGCTCATGTGGTCTCCAGAGACGCAGGGTCTGTTTGCGGCGATCATGTCTTTCTGGTTTGGTAACCGTGCTGTAAGCAAATACATGAAAGGTAGATAATGGAAGCCAGTTTTTTTAAAAGCCTCGATATGGTGTTGCACCATGAAGGCGGTTTTGTAGACCACCCGAATGATCCGGGTGGCGCTACTAACAAGGGTATCACGCACAAGACTTACGCTGATTTTTTGGATCGGCCATTAGAAGATGTGAGTGAGCTTGAAAACATCCCCGATGACCACGTTCAGACGATATACAAGACAGGTTACTGGGATCGTATTCGTGGAGACGAGCTTCCAGCGGGGGTAGATTTCTGCATTTTTGACTGGGCTGTGAACAGCGGGCCGGGAAGGGCTGCTAAAGCTCTACAGAAGGCCGCAGGAGCGACAGTAGACGGTGCAATAGGGCCTATGACTGTTGCGGCGGTAAACGCCGCTGACGCGGCTCAAATCATTGAAGACGTAACTAAGGAGCGGGAGGAGTTTTACCGGAGCCTTCGTACTTTTGACACTTTTGGCAAGGGTTGGCTTCGCAGGAATAAAGAAACTCGTGACTTTGCATTAGAGATGGTATAATACTATATCAGATTTAATGCGGAGATATACGATTGGATGAAATACATTTTGCCGAAGCCGTTTTTCGGATAATTAAAGATCGGCGGGGGGCAGTTCAAGACTTGTTGTTATACGACAATGTCAAGAACATGGAGCAGTATCGTGAGCTTATGGGCAATTTAACCGCCCTAAATCACGTGGAACAGGAACTCAAGGGCCTGCTAGAAAAACAGGAGCGATCAAATGACTGACGCAAAGATTGACCTCACAGAGGTTGCGGAAGGTGTAGAAAACATTGCTTCCGCTTATAAAGACGTTACCGATAAGGTATTAGACCCTGAAGCTATAACAGGGTCTCTCTTAGACAGACTGCCAAGCCCTACCGGCTGGCGACTGCTCATTCTTCCCTACCGTGGTAAAGGCAAGACCGATGGCGGAATTTATCTGCCAAATGCGGTTGTGGAAGAACAGACAGTATCTACTCAGGTTGGTTATGTCCTCAAAGTGGGGGATTTAGCCTTTTGTGACGCGGAAAAGTTTCCTTCTGGACCGTGGTGCGCGAAGGGTGATTGGGTGATGTTTGCCCGATATGCTGGTTCGCGTTTTAAAATTGATGGTGGCGAAGTTCGGATTCTAAACGATGACGAAGTTTTAGCTAAAATTGAAGAGCCTGAAGATATTTTGCATTTCTAGGAGATAAAAATGGCAGAAGAAAAAGAACAGATCGAACTCGATTTGGATGAAAGCTCAGAGCAGGAAATAGAGCTTGAGGCGCAGGAAGAGGCGCAAGAGGCGTCGTCAGATGACGATAATTTTGAAAAAGCGGAAAACGCCACGCAAAAGCGCATTGACCGTTTGACTAAGAAAATGCGCGAAGCGGAGCGTCAGCGTGAGGAAGCGGTAAAGTATGCTCAGAACGTGCAGGCTGAAGCTCAGCAGCTAAAGCAGCGCATGGACACTTTGGACACTAATTATGTGTCGGAGTACACTAGCCGTGTTGAAACTCAGATGGGTGCGGCAGAGCAAGAGCTTGCCAAGTCGATTGAGATTGGGGACACCAACGGGGTTATTGAGGCTCAGCGGAAGATTACTAAGCTGGCTATTGAGAACGACCGTGCTCAACAGGCGAAGGTTCAGCAGGAGCGTTATGCTCAACAGGCTCAAGCCCAGCGTGAGGCTCAAGTACAGCAGCCTATGCCGCAGCAGCAGGTTCGCAGACCTGACCCCAAAGCTGAAGAATGGGCTAACCGCAACAGTTGGTTTGGCGATGACGAGGCCATGACGTATGCGGCATTTGGCATCCACAAAAAGCTTGTGGAAAACGAAGGGTTTGACCCGCAGTCAAATGAATACTATACTGAACTGGACAAGCGCATTGCGAATGAATTTCCGCATAAGCTTAACGGTGGTAGCAAACGACCCGCACAGACGGTTGCTTCCGTATCCCGCAATACCTCTGGGCGCAGTAGTGGGAAAAAGGTTAGACTCACCCCTAGCCAAGTCGCGATAGCGAAGAAATTGGGTGTGCCGCTTGAAGAATACGCGAAATACGTGAAGGAGTAAGTAAATGGCTGAAGAACAAAACGAAATGTTTGAAGGTTCTGTAAAACGGACTTCTCGCGCAAACCAATCTAGGGAAAAAACGGCAAGGCGTAAGCCGTGGGCTCCCCCGTCTATGTTAGATGCACCACCTGCACCGGATGGTTTTAAGCATCGTTGGATCAGGGCTGAAACCCGTGGTTTTGACGATACTAAAAACGTAAGCGCAAAAATGCGTGAAGGGTGGGAACTGGTCCGTAAGGATGAGTACCCAGACTTTGAGTCCCCGGTAGTCGAATCAGGTAAATACGAAGGTGTGTTTGGAGTAGGTGGACTTATTCTCGCACGGATTCCATTGGAAACAGTGGCAGAACGGACAGAGTATTTCTCTCAGAGAAACGCTGACCAGATGCAGGCTGTAGACTCTGACATGATGCGTGAGAATGCACATTCAACTATGACGATCAGTAAACCTGACCGTCAATCTCGTGTAACCTTTGGCGGTCCACAGAAATAATTCAAAGGGCCGCCCTGATTAGGAGAAAAATCAAATGGCAAATCAAGATACTGCCTTTGGCCTTCGTCCTATCGGGCTAAATGGCGCAGGTGCCAACACTACTGGCGTGACTCAATATGAGATCGCATCCAACAATACAAATGCAATTTTTCAGTATTCACCGGTAATTCCGTTGGCTGCTGGTGTAATTGACATTGTTGGTAATGCCAATGGTGGTACAGTTCCTGCTCTAGGCGTCCTGATGGGTGTTGAGTACGTAGATAGCTCTACAAAAAAGACTGTTTTCAAAAACTACTGGCCCGGTTCTAACAATGTTAGCGTTGATACGAACTTCCCAGTAAAAGCTTTTGTAGCTGACAACCCGAACCAACTGTTCATGGTAGCTGCTGACGGCGCAACAACAGATCGTGCAACTGCACTTGCTGACGTTTTCGCTAACGCATCACTGGCAACAGCGACTTCTGGATCAACTTCAAACGGTCGTTCCACTGCTGAACTAGACATTTCTACAGCAGCAACAACAGCAACGCTGTTTATGCGTATTGTTGGCCTCTCACAAGATGTGGCTAACCTTGACTACGCATCCGCTGGTGTGAACTTCGTAGTTCGGTTTAATTTCCATCACAACGCGCCTGTGGCAGCTTCGGCTTCACAGACAACGTCGTTGTCAACCGGCATTTAAGGAGGGGATAGATAATGGCTATTTCTCGCGCACAACTAGCGAAAGAGCTTGAGCCCGGACTAAATGCTTTGTTCGGACTTGAGTATGACCGCTACGAAAATGAGCATGGTGAAATCTTTGAAGAAGAGTCATCAGATCGCGCATTTGAAGAAGAAGTGATGCTCGGTGGTTTCTCAACAGCACCAGTTAAAGGTGAGGGCGCTGCCATCAACTTTGACGATGCTCAAGAGACATACACTGCTCGTTACACACATGAGACGATTGCACTGGCATTTTCAATCACAGAAGAAGCGATTGAAGATAACCTTTACGACCGTCTTGCGTCTCGTTACACAAAGGCATTGGCTCGTTCAATGGCTCAGACAAAGCAGATCAAGGCTGCGGCAATCCTGAACAATGCGTTCAGCACAGGCAGCCCTGTCGGTGATGGTGCAGCACTTTGCTCTGCCGCTCACCCGTCTCTGTCTGGTAACCAGCGCAACCTGCTGTCAACAGCGGCTGACCTCAATGAGACTTCTCTTGAGCAGATGCTGATTGATATTGCTGGTCTGACTGACGAGCGCGGCTTGAAGATTGCTGTACGTGGTACAAAGCTGATTATCCCGAAAGAACTGCAATTCATTGCAGAGCGGGTAATCAATTCTAACCTGCGTTCAGGAACAGCCGACAACGATGCAAACGCCATGAAGAACATGGGTATGTTGCCAGAGGGTGCAGTGGTTAACCACTTCCTGACTGACACAGATGCCTTCTTCATCAAGACGGATGCACCGAACGGCTTCAAGTTCTTCAACCGTTCACCAATCAAGACTGCTATGGAAGGTGACTTTGACACCGGAAATATGCGGTTTAAGGCCCGTGAGCGTTACAGCTTCGGCGTTTCTGATTGGCGTTGTGTGTTCGGTACACCGGGCGCATAAGGTTCTAAATACCTTGACGAAAAAGGGCGGCTTCACAGTCGCCCTTTTTTATTGTATAGTTTTTTATATCCCTGACAGCCCCTAATGGGCTGACACTAGCCACGACAGGAGAAACACATGGCTACAACTACTTTTTCTGGACCTATTAAGGCCGGAACTATCAAAAATACCACGGGCACATCTCTTGGGACTAACATTGCAAATGTTGGCCAAGTTGTTATGGCTCAGACTTTTTCAGCAGACCTCTCTGGTGGCGCACTTGCCGCGCAAGTAACAGATGTCGTTATCCCTGCAAACTCACAGATTATTGATTGCGTGATAGACGTTATTACCGCTGCAAGTGGTACAACTAACCTCAGTGTCGGTGACACTGTAGGTGGCGCAGCTACCATTCTGAATACTTTTGCCAGTGGAACAACCGCAGGCCGCAAGTACCCGACAACTGAAGCTGGGGGCGCTCTTGCTTGGCAAGACACTGGGACAGCAGACATCCGTTTGACTGTAACTGCTTCTGCTGCAACAAGCGCAGGTTTGGTTCGTTTTACAATTCTGTATCAGCAAAACAACAACCTAGCTTAATAGGAGGCTGTTATGGCTGATTCTGATGTAAAATCAAAACGTGTGACTGCAACAGGTTCGCTTGCTGTAGGTCCTGCCCGGATTCGTCAGATACAGTTGAAAACAGCCGCAGGTACACCTCGCCTTACCGTCACTGACGGGAGTGGCGGGGCTACCGTGCTTGATCTGGATTTCAACGCATCTACCACGCATTCGGTAAACATCCCGTCGAACGGTATTCGTGTAGACGATATTTTTATATCCGTCGCCACAAACCTTACGGCGATAACGGTGTTCTACAATTAGAGCTAAAAGATGGGGTTTCAGTAGAAACTCCCATCTTTTCTTTAAGTGAGGAATTATGGCAACTACAAAAAATGTGACCAGAACCCCGTCCGGAAAAATTAAATACAGGGGAGAAACATTTGCAGGTTATAACAAACCCAAGCGCACTCCGGGGAAGTCCAAAAAGAGTGCGGTCTTGGCTAAAAAAGGTGATCAAATTAAGCTTGTACGGTTCGGAGACCCGAATATGTCGATCAAGAAAGATCAACCTAGTCGTAGATCAAATTTTAGAGCGCGGCATAATTGTGACACCGCAAAAGACAAGTTTAGCGCAAGATATTGGTCTTGCAAGGCGTGGTAAAATGAAAGCAGAAGATGTTTTAAAACTTTTGGAAAAGCACGAAGAAGAGTGCACTCGCAGGTATGCTGACATTCAAAAACAGTTGGATAAACTGGATACGCGCTTGTGGGGCATAGCGGCTTTAATTATTGCCGCAGCAGTCGTGCAGAAGGTGTTTTAAATGGCGTATTCACGAAAATCAAAAAGCGCTTCGTCTAAGAGTAAAGGCAGTAAGATTTGTCCTGAAGGTAAAGCGTGGGCAAAACGCACTTTTGATACATATCCTAGCGCGTATGCAAACCTTGCTGCATCAAAATATTGTAAAGACCCTAATTATGCCAAGAAGTCTAAGGGCGGCAAAAGGAAGGGCAAGTAATGGGTAAGTTGCAGGAGTGGTTAGATGAAGATTGGGTCAGAATTGATAGCAGCGGCAACATTAAGGGCCCATGTGGTACGTCAAAAGATAAGCGTAACCCTGACCGTTGCCTGCCTAGACGTAAAGCTCAAAGTTTATCAAAGTCTGAACGAGCTTCGACAGCGCGTAAAAAGAAGCGTGAAGGGTCTAAAGGAAAACAAGTTGTGGCTAACACTAAGGCTGCCAAGGTAAAGAAGATGGCTAACGGAGGCGTAGCGGGTTACGAGACTACGGCAAAACGACCGTTTAGAGGCAGTAGTATTCCCGGCACAGCCGTGGCAAGAGGGTGCGGGGCTATAATGGGTAACCGCCGCAAGCGCACGAAGGGATCGGTGTCACAAGCATGAGTAACACGCGGTTTTACATAGATAAGGAAAGTCAGATATGCCAAGAGATTATGGCGTGGTCAGACCACACCTTGCATAAACCGAACCCGTTTTACAACGGTATGCCGCCGTGCCCCTATGCTCAAAAGGCTTGGGAAGATAACAAAGTTCTTATTTTATTTAAATATGACACCAATATGCAAGTGTTATACAGCACGATATCCCAATGGGAAGACGCTTTTGACTTAGTAATTATTGTAGACATGGCGTTTCAAAAAGACCCGGATGTTTTCCACGATTACCTAGAGCAGTTAAATGAAGCTATTTCTGACGGCGTTTTTATTGATAGGGATATGTGGCTAATGGGTTTTCATCCACACGATGAACCAAATGATTTCATTGACGACAACTCATTTATGCAGATAGTTGAAGATGAGTACGCAATGATTTTCGTTCAGCGCCTTTCTAAGGTACAGGAATCGGCAGACAAACTGGCTAAAAAAGGCTATTATGATAATTACTTGGAAGAGTACGATGCTGAACAAATCTTCCAAAAACGTGAACTTTTGTACAGGAGACTGAAATCATGGCAATGAAACCACGTAAAATGATGAAAAAAGGCGGCGCAGTTAAGAAGATGCGCGGCGGCGGTATGGTTAAAAAAATGCGCGGCGGCGGCATGGTAAAGAAGATGCGCCGTGGTGGCATGGTAAAGAAGAAGTAGCATGGCCACTTCCGGAAGCACAAATTTTGAGCTCGACGTTGCCGACTATGTAGAGGAGGCGTTTGAGCGTTGCGGTCTTGAGGTTCGTACTGGTTACGACCTTAAAACAGCGAAACGTTCTTTGAATTTGATGCTTGCGGAGTGGGCAAACCGTGGTTTGAACCAGTGGACAATAGCCCAGCGGACGCAAGCCATGACTTCAGGGACAGGTAACTACAGCTTGGGGGCAGACATAATTGATATTTTGTCTGTTGTTGTCCAACGGAGCGGGACGGATTATGCACTACAGCGTATTAGCCGTGACACGTATCTTTCCATCCCGACCAAGACAACGGAGGGTCGGCCATCACAGTTTTTCTTGGATCGGCAGATAACGCCGACTTTGAAGCTTTGGCCGGTCCCTGAAAATAGCACAGATGTTGTGTATTACGACGCTTTGACTCGCATGGATGATGCGGATGAGTTTACCAACACTATGGAAGTGCCGTTTCGGTTGTACCCGTGTTTAGCTGCCGGATTGGCGTACTACTTGTCTATCAAGCGGGCACCTAATCGGGCGCAACTGTTGAAGGCGATGTATGAGGAAGAGTTTGAGCGGGCGATGGCAGAGGATCGGGACAGAGCGTCATTCAATGTCACCCCACAGTATAACTATTTTGGTAGAGTATAATGTCGAGATTTGCCACAGGTAAAGATTCCTTTGCGGTATCTGACCGATCCGGGTTCCGGTATCGGTATAAAGATATGCGCCGCGAGTGGAATGGCTTGCTTGTTGGCAAGGACGAGTGGGAAGCAAAACAGCCGCAGCTAGAGCCTTTTCGTAAGGTTGTGGACGCTCAAGCTCTTCAGGACGCTAGGCCGGAGGTGGTAAACCCTAAAAAGCCTTTCTCTGTGATTACTACCAATGGGATTACATACTTGGGAAACGGTAACTGGAGCACCGCGGGCGTAGCCCAAATGCCCTCTGAGCCAGAAAACACCGACGAGCTTTTAGGCCAAGTCGGGCAAGTTACGGTGGTGATAACATGAGCTTTACACTTACACAGTTGCAGGATGCGATTAAAGATTACACGGAAAATCAAGAGACTACGTTTGTTAACAACCTTAATATTTTTATTCGGGGCGCGGAAGAGCGCATTTTCAAAAGCGTACAGCTTAACTTTTTCCGTCGTAACCAAACCGGCACACTAACTAGCGGTAACAAATTTCTAAACTGCCCTGCCGATTTTTTAGCGCCATATTCTCTGTCAATCATTACGTCTGGCGGGGATAACGTATTTCTGGAGTACAAAGACGTTAATTTTCTGCAAACGGCATATCCAGACCCCACAGCTACGGGTGTTCCACGGTATTACGGGTTTTTTGACATTACCAACTTTATTATTGCGCCTACCCCTAACGCGGCGTTATCCGCAGAATTGCATTACTATTACCGTCCTACCAGTCTTACGGCGGGTGCGGGCGGTGCCACCACGTGGCTTAGTGTTAACGCGCCTCTTGCTATGTTGTATGGCTCTTTGATTGAAGCATATACTTACATGAAGGGTGAGCAGGACATTATTCAAAATTACCTTCTGCAATTCCAAGAGTCTATTGGTCGCCTCAAGAATTACGGCGAAGCTGTTGAAGATACTGATGCGTACCGTACAGGGCTTGTTATGCGGGAGAAGCTGTAATGTTTGAGATAAAGACAGACTTTCCTACAAGCCCAATAGTAAACGTGGTTACTACGCAAAACCGCGGGTTTACCCCAGAAGAAGTGGCTGAACGGTGCGTAGAAAAGATCATTTCTGTTTCGGATACGGCTCATCCCGGTATCCGGGATCAAGCGAACGCTTTCAAGGAGCATATTCATAGCCTTGTAGCGTTCTACATGAGAGAGGCTATCCGTAGTGATAGAACTACGGTATGTAATGCCTTAAAGGATGCGGGCCATCCTGAATTAGCCGAAGCAATAAGGAGACTGTAATATGGCTATAACACAAGCAATGTGTACCTCATTTAAGGTGGAGTTGATGCAAGGTAAGCACAACTTTACTGCATCTTCGGGGCACACTTTTAAACTAGCACTTTTCACTAGCTCCGCGTCTCTTGACGCGTCAACTACTGATTATTCTACATCTAACGAGGTTAGTGGTACAAATTATACCGCTGGCGGAGCCGCTCTGACTAGCGTCACTCCAACATCATCTGGCACAACCGCCTTTGGTGATTTTGCCGATCTGACGTTTTCTAACGCCACTGTCACGGCGCGAGGTGCGATAATCTATAACAGCACGACGGCTGGTGGTTCAGGCACCACAGACGCCGTTGTTGTTCTGAACTTTGGTGCAGACAAGACATCTACTGCGGGTGATTTCACGATCCAGTTCCCAACTGCTGACGCGAGTAACGCGATCATCCGTATCGCCTAACGGAGTCCGTTATGGCTAGCGTTACCGGCTGGGGTCGAGGTACATGGGGATCAGGGGCGTGGAACGAAGCTGTTCCTGTCGCTGTAACTGGTATTGCGGCAACAGGTGGCGTTGGCTCTGTAACGGTCACCGGAGAAGCTAATGTTGCTGTAACAGGCGTAGCTGGAACTTCGGCGCTAGGTAGCGTTGCAGTCTCCGCAGCCGCGAATGTGCCGACTACCGGCCTCGCCGCTACAGCAGGAGTTGGCTCTGTCACTGTTAGTGCCGCCGCAAACGTGGTTCCGACAGGGGCCGCCGCCACAGGTGCGGTGGGAACTGCCACAGTATCTGCGGATGCTAACGTAAGTGTCACTGGTGTTGCTGGAACTTCGGCGGTTGGTTCTGTCACGGTGTCTGGCGCGGCGGATGTACCTGTCACGGGTCTTGCTGCCACAGGTGGCGTTGGCTCTGTCTCTGTCGTGGCAGAAGCAAATGTAACGCCGACAGGTATTGCCGCTACAGGAGCGGTTGGTTCCCCGACTATCATTGGTGAGGCGAATGTTCCGGCCACAGGCATTGCTGCTACAGGGGGTGTAGGCAGTGTCACGGTTCAGGCAAACGCTGATGTAGGTGTTACTGGTCTTGAGGCAGAGGCTGACGTAGGCAACGTAGAAGTTGGCGTTAGAGTCATCGTTCCTACGACAGGATTGCAAGTTACCGGAAATGTTGGTAATGTAGTTGTAACGGCAGATGCTAATGTCAGTTTGACGGGAGTATCGGCCACCGGAGAAATTGGTGGTAATGTATTTGTATGGGGACAGATAAGTCCAAGCCAGACGCCGAATTGGTCGGGAATTAGCCCGTCTCAATCGCCAAGTTGGTCTGGGGTTAATCCTTCTCAATCGCCAAATTGGACGGATATTGCGGCGTAGGAGATTTAAATGGCTAGCTCGTTTAGCACCATATTTGGAATAGAAAAGCCCGCCACAGGTGAACAATCCGGTTCGTGGGGCGACACCACTAACTTCAATTTTGATTTATTTGACCGGTTAGCGGGTTACAAGTCTATAACGCTGTCTAATACATCCTCTACGCTAACAATAAGAGCCGCATCTCCAAACCAAGGCCAAAGCAATGTACAAGACGGAATGTATCGCGCTATTAAGTTTGTAGATGGCGGCGATATTGGCGGCAACGTAACTCTTACTGTAGGCCCGAACACCTCCTCAACATTTTTCTTGTTTCAAAACGCGCTTTCTGGCAGCCGGGACATTGCTGTTACGCAGGGGTCAGGGGCAAATGTAACTGTCGCTAATGGTCGTTCTGCTATTGTTTATTGTGATGGTGCAGGCTCTGGTGCGGCGGTTGTGGATATAGGAAACCTTCTCAGTACATCAAGTGCTAAGATCACAGGCGGTACAATTACAGGAATTACTGATCTAGCCGTTGCGGACGGCGGTACAGGAGCTAGCTCTGCTTCTGCCGCACGGGCAAACTTAAACGTAGATGAGGCTGGGTCAGCAGTCGCACTAGCTATTGCACTGGGGTAACAGATGGCAAATACATTTTTAAGTCAGACACAAACAGCGGTGGGGACGAGCGGTCTTAATATTTACACTTGTCCTTCTTCCACGCAGACAACCGTTATCGGTCTTTCCTGCGCCAACATTGTGACTACACAGGTCACTGTGGACGTACAGCTTTTGGCAGCAGGCCGCACATCTGGTGCGGAGGACAACGTATTTTTGGTGAAGGATGCACCGGTTCCGGTAGGCGGCAGTTTAGTTGTTGTTGGCGGGGATCAGAAGGTGGTCATGGAGCCGGGGGATATTATCAAGGTGATTTGTGACACGGCGTCTGGTGTAGACGTTGTGATGAGCCATCTGGATATAACATAAGGGGTAGCTGATGGCGTATCAGGGTAATAAACCAGCCGTAAACTATCAGGCGGTTAAGGCTGTTCAGCAGTTTAACGGTGACGGTAGCGATACTACGTTTACGCTAAACACCACTATATCCTCTAAGCAGGACATTTTGGTTTCTGTTGACGGCGTCATTCAGGACGCCGCTTCTGCATATACGGTGCCGGATGGCACAACGCTTACATTTACTGCCGCGCCTTCTTCTGGCACGGGTAACATCTTCGTAAATTACCTAGCTCCGCAGGCAGGCTCGATTGTGCCGCCAGAGGGCAACAAGGGTACGTTTAAGGCTGGCGGCTTGTTCCGTACCAACGCACAGTCCCTCACAGCAAATACAACCATCCTTGCTACAGAGAACGCCAATGTAACTGGCCCGTTTACTGTGGCTTCTGGTGTTACATTAACCGTTGAAAGCGGTGGAACATTGGTGACGCTATGAGTACCTTAAAGGCAGATACCATCCAGAGTACCAGCGGCGGTGCGGCTACGCTGACGAAGCAGAGTGCAACGAAGGTATGGCTTAACCTGAATGGCACCGGCACCATTGCTACCCGTGACAGCTTCAATGTAAGTGGCGTCGTTGATAACGGAACAGGCAACTATACGACGAGTTTTACTTCGTCTTTTGATGATGCAAATTATTCACACGCCCACACAAACATATCTGAAGACAACCAGTTTTCGCAGACTAACAACACTAATTTTGTACAGGCAACGGGTTCTATACAGCAAAGAAACGGATACTGGTCTGGTGTTTCAGGTGAAAACGGTTCTAGTGGCGACTCGTTGTACTTTTATATCCAAGAGTTTGGAGACCTAGCATGAGTGAGATATTAGTAAACAAACTCACTGGCACAAGCACCGCTGGGTCTATCCTTGTAACAGGCGAAGGTAATAGCACGACTACTAATCTGCAACAGGGATTGGCGAAGTCTTGGTCTCTGGTTAATGGTACAGGTACGATTGCAGTAAGAGACACATTCAATGTTGCAAGCATTACTGATGTTGGAACGGGATATGTGAGAAACAATTTAACCAACAGTATGTCGAGTGCTAATTATACTTGTATCGGTGGCGTTAGAAACAGCAGTAGTGGAGATTGTTTTTGGCAATCGCTTAATGATGTAAATACAACAAGTCACTATCAATCGTATTCAATGCAGTCTAACACTACTGCTAAAGATGCTCAGTATCTAAATGCAAGTATTGAAGGAGACCTCGCATAATGGCACTAGGTAAAATCAAAGCAGATACCCTAGAACACAGCACCGCAGGTTCGCTGGATACGCAGTATATCGTTGCGGGTAGCCCACGGGCTTGGTTTCAAGCAAATCTTGAAACCCCTGTAGTAGAGCAGAGTATTAATATTGCGTCCATTACAGATGTTCAATCTGGTAGACACGACTTTACATACACTAATAATTTTGCACAGAGAACTTATGCCTGCCCTACTGGGGGTGGTGGTTCTACATCAAATAATACCCTAGCAAACGTAGCTACTCCAACAGACGGAAAATTAACAAGCAAGGTTAGGGCAGATACACAGTACGCACAACAGACAGTTTTTAACCCTAGTGAATGTTGTATTGCTTCTATAGGAGACCTCGCATGACAGTGACCCCAGAGTTTCAAGGCACACATCTATGGGATAGGCTCTGCTGGGCCAAAGAGAACCTTGAGGGTGTGCAGTCAGACTATCGCGTAGTGTATGAGGACAGTGTAGATGAATGTGCAAAGATACTAGTTCCTGACCCTAACTGGATGGCCTGTGCGTTACAGGGCGGTATCCTGCCACCTGTCGAAGTGTACTGGGAACTAGCCAAAGACGAAGCCGAAGAGGGCTTCACGAAGCACACTCGTGGCTTTCTGCTGCACAACACCAAGCCTATTGAGGCGATGACCGAAGAGCAGGCCATTGAGTATTTGATTATGAAAGATTGCCCACAAAGCGTGTGGCGTAACTATGATAGCGGAAACAAGCCAAAAATGGTAATATGCCGCAAGGAACAGCTTCCAGCGACTCGTGAGTGGCGCAATGCTTGGAAGATAAGTGAAGACCTAGCCACTGATGAAACTGTTGCCGCATAGGAGCGTATTATGACAACAACTTATATAGTCGATAAAGACGGTAATCAGATTGATGCTTCAACTGCTACCGTTCCATCAGACCGCCACTTCCGTGGTGCGTGGTCACTTTCTGGTTCTGTTATTTCAGAAGACATGACAGCCGCCAAGGAAATCTTCAAGGACAAAATCCGCGAAGTACGGACACCTCTGCTTGATGCAGAAGATGTTGTGTATATGAAGGCTTTGGAAGCCGATGATGCCGATGCAAAGGCCGCGTCAGTGACCAAGAAGGGCAAGCTGCGTGATGCACCAGCGGCGAAGGCGATCACAGACGCAGACACAATTGCTAAACTCAAGGCGGCTTGGGATACGTCTGTACTTGGCGACTCTCCCTACGCATAAGGATAACTAGCATGGCTCTGACAACAGTAAGACCACAAGGTATGGGCTTTAACACTGGTAGGAGAAATCTTATCATCAACGGAGCCATGCAAGTTGTTCAGAGAGGCACCGTTAGCAGCCTGACAGGTTCAAGTTACGGTGGCCCAGATAGGTTTCGACTAGGGCTATCAGGTGCTGGCACTCATAGAATTTTAGAAAGTTCTACTGTGCCATCAGGCGCTGGTTTTGCGAGCAGTTGGAGACTTGACTGCACTACAGCAGATACAAGTATTACCAGTGCAGACCAAATCTCGTGTCAATACCGTATAGAAGGTCAAGATTTACAAGAGCTAAAAAAGGGAACGTCTTCTGCGGAAAAAGTAACATTATCTTTTTGGGTACGGTCAAGTCTAACCGGAACTTACGTTGTTGAGTTGAATGATAAAGACAACACAAGGCATATTGCGAAGACATATACAATTTCTCAAGCAGATACTTTTGAATACAAAACTCTTACTTTTGACGGAGATACTACTGGCGCATTTGATAATGATAACGCAAGGAGTCTGCAAATAAATTGGTGGCTTGCTGCTGGTAGCACCTATACAAGCGGCACACTAGCAACTTCTTGGGCCTCGGAAGTATCTGCTAACCGTGCTGCTGGTTTAAACGTAAACCTTGCAAGTAGTACAGATAATAATTGGTATCTGACCGGAGTGCAGCTTGAACTTGGCGAGAACGCATCAGACTTTGAACACCGCAGCTTCGGCGAGGAACTGACTCTGTGTCAGAGATACTTTCAGGTGGTGGGTAACTCCGCATATTTTGCAGGGAATGGCGTAGGGTCGGCAAGCATTGCCGTAGGCGTTCCTTTGGTTACGTCAATGAGGGCAGAGCCATCAGTTCCTGATACTGGGTATAAGTTTCACAGGTCAGGCAACACAAACTCAGGCACAAACTCTGTCACGGCTGTGACGTATGCAACTATAGGCGCGGCTAATTTACAACTTAGGGCCAATTTTGGCAGTGGTATCAGTGATGAGGTTGCTTATGTTTTGAATGCTACGACGGCAGACCTACAGTTGGATGCGGAGTTGTGAGATGGATGAAATGAATATTACTTCTGCAAAATACATGGCTCATCCCAAGACGGGCGAGAATGATGCTATCAAGGCTAATATTGATGGGGTGGGGTACACTGTTCCTCTAGCCATTGGAAACGCACACTACGACGAAATCATGCGCCAAGTTGATGCAGGTACACTAACTATAGAGGATGCGGATTAATGTCATCATATATTGGTAAATCCCCATCAGTTGGTGTTCGTAATCGTTACCTGTATCAGGCAACGGCGGGTCAGACTACGTTCAGCGGATCGGATGCTGATGCGAAGGTACTGAGCTACCCAGACAGCAACTATTTGGATGTTTACCAAAACGGTGTGCTTTTGAAGCCCGTTACCGACTACACCAGCACGACAGGCACCAGCATTATCTTGGTGACTGCGGCCAGCTTGAACGATGTCGTTGAGATGGTGGTTTACGATGTCTTCTCTGTAGCTAACAGCTACACCAAGGCGGAAGCTGACACGCGGTATCCGTTCAAGGGCAATAACTCGATTATCCGGCTTAACGGTCAAACGATCAGTGCGGACATTACAATCGACAGCGATGAGAATGGCGTAAGCGGTGGTCCGATCACCCAGTCTGCCACCGTCACTGTTAATGGATATTGGAGCATCGTATGACCAGCCAACTTAACGTAGATACCATTGTAGATAAGGCTGGCTCTGGTGGCACGAATGTAAAGGTCGCCAACAACGCTGTTGCTGTTGCTGAAGGCGGGGGTGCTACAACCAATGTTGTGCAGGGGTTGACTAAAGCATTTATTATCGCAGAATCAAACGCTGAAGATATTGGCAGTCTTAATATTGCCAGCACTACAGACAACGGAACCGGCGATTATACTTATACTTACACTAACAACATGAGTGATAACAAAGCCGTTGTGAATGGAAATTGTTCACAAAACAATAATGCTGTCGTCTACAACAATAGCCGCAACACCACTGATTACACTGTAAAATTAGAGGAAGCTAATTCGGCTGTTGACCGCAGAGTTAGCAGCACATCTCACGGAGACCTCGCATAATGGCTAGTGTATTAAAAGTTGACTCAATCACAGGTGTAACCAGCGCAGGTGATATCACGATTACCGGCGAGGGTACGGCTACGATGAAATTGCAGTCAGGCGTAGTGAAAGCATATGCTCACGGTTCTAATTCTGCTGCCTTACCGTCTTCTTTCAACATTGCAAGTGGTACTGATAACGGAACAGGTGATTACACCTATGCCTTCACTAACAATATGAGCAGTTTAAATTACACAATCACCACATCGTGTCACTCTGCCGGTTTAGCTGCAACAAACAGGGATAGTCAAGCCGCTGGTTCATACAAAGTACAAGTTTTTCAGCGGGGCAATAGCACTCTAGGCAGTGCATCTGACCAAGTAAACTACAGTGCAGTTAACGGAGACCTCGCATAATGGCAAGCGAACTAAGAGTAAACACATTAAAGGATGCCAGCGGGAACAACAGCGTGGGTCTGTCTACTGTTGCAGGGGGCAGTGCAAAGTCGTGGAATCACATCAATCAAAGTTTTGTGGTTCAGGATAGCCTTAACGTATCCAGCACTACCGATGAAGGTGGCAATGCACCGAATACATGGACTATTACTTTAACGAACGCTATGGGGAGTGTCAGTTACGCTGTCAGTGGTAACTGTGATGGCAATGCTAACAGGCTAAACGCTGTAGATTATACCAGCAGCAGTGCTTACAAATGTCATCTGTACGTTGCCCATAGTACAAGCAGTGGCACAGGCAATATTGCGAATACTATTGTTCACGGAGACCTCGCATGAGTAAGGCAGCAGAACTCGCCGCACTGATTGGTTCGCAGACGGCGTTGTCAAACAGGAACCTTGTGATTAATGGTGCGGCAGAGGTGTATCAACGTGGTGCGTCAGCTACAGCCCATAATTCTTATTCCGTAGACCGTTGGCAAATTAAGAACACTTCTGGTGCAACTTGTACACATGAGCAAAGCACAGATGCACCTGCACCATTTAAAAATTCAGTTAAATACACGGCAGGTGGAACTAGCTGTACTGCGGCACAAGTAGCAGGTATTGCTCAAAGAATGGAAGGCACTTCAACAACTAGCGTAGGTTTGGGAACATCTGCTGCCCAGCCAGTAACATTGTCTTTTTATGTAAAGTCAAGTGTTACAGGAACTTACGCAGTTTCGATTAGGAACAATGATACAGACCTATCTTTTGTAAACACTTATACTATAAACAGTGCCAACACTTGGGAACACAAAACGGTTACTTTTTCTGCTCAGACAGCAGGTACTTGGTTAAATACTACTGGAATAGGTGTTAGGTTGTGGTTTGATTTGGGTAGTGGAGATAACTTCAATGCAGACGCAACAGGACAATGGCGGTCAAGCGCAAACTACCTTACAGTGTCAAATCAAGCAGATGTTGTCGGAACTTCTGGTGCTACTTGGTTTGTAACAGGCGTCCAGCTTGAACTAGGCGAACAGGCCACGCCTTTTGAACATAGGTCATTTGGCGATGAGTTGAAGCAGTGTGAACGCTATTACGAAAAAACTTATCAGTATTCTACTGCTCCCGGAACAGCGGTTTCATATGATGGAAATATGCCGATTAGAATAAATGGTTTTAATAACACTGGCAACGAACAGAAGTATTTAGTCATAAGACTAAGGACAGAAAAAAGAGCCAGCCCTACAACAACGTATTACAATGAAGCGGGTAACACAGGCAGATGCAGTACCTATGACGCCGGTGGCACAGCCGATAATGGAATCAATATCGGCTTGAGCATTTCTGGCACATCAATGCAGGGATTCGGGCCTTCAAACGGCACGTTCTCTGGAATTGGGTGTTATATGACACACGATGCGGAGTTATAGATGAACATCACAAGCGCACAATACATGGCATATCAAGGCAGCAATACTTGCATACGCATCGTTGTAGATGGCGTCACTATGCACGTTCCCCTTGAAGCTGGCAATCGCCACTACGACGAGATCATGCGTCAGGTAGACGCTGGCACGTTGACCATAGCAGATGCGGAGTAATGAATGCCGTTAACAAAACTTGCGTTCAAGCCCGGTATCAACAGAGAGGGCACTAACTACTCTAACGAAGGCGGATGGTTTGATGGGAATTACATCCGCTTTACCTATGGGTATCCGGAGCGCATCGGCGGCTGGGAAAAATCTGGCTCCACAGCCTTTGAAGGCAACGTGCGCCATATGCACGACTTCACTACGTTAGCGTCTGAAAACCTGCTGTTCATGGGCAGCGAGAAAAAGATTTATCTTGAGGACTCTGGTGCGCTAAACGACATCACACCTATTCGTTCGACGGTAAACCTCCCCGCAAACCCTATCAACACCTCTGGTGGTGCAGGTAGTGGCGTGGTTACCGTAACAACGTCCACGGCCCACGGGGCGGTTATTGGGGATTTTGTTACGTTTGCCAGCCTGACAGCAGTAGATGGTTTGACTACAGCGCAGCTTAACAAAGAGCACGAAATACTATCAGTTCCTACAACTACAACATTTACAGTAAATACTGGTGGTTCAGCCTCTTCTGGCAGCACCGCGGGCGGCGGTTCGTCCGGCACGGCAGCTTTTCAAATCAGCGTTGGCCTAAACTCTACCGTTCTTGGCCCCGGTTGGGGCGCAGGCACGTGGGGTAGATTTACTTGGGGTTCGGGTTCGGGTTCGCTTGCCGGTAACACGTTACGGCTTTGGTATGCAGATGATTTTGGGGAAGACTTAATCTGTAACATTGCGGACGGTAACATCTACTATTGGGATGCTACAAATAACGTCACCACACGGGCTGTTCTGCTGAGCACTCTTTCTGGAGCATCGGATGTTCCGGCTGTTGCGCGTAAGATTTTGGTATCTGACGTGGACCGGCACGTGCTTTGTTTTGGGGCTAACCCGGTTGGTTCGGCAGACCAAGACCCGCTTCTTATCCGGTGGTCGGATCAAGAGAGCGCTGTGGATTGGACGCCAACAGCTACCAATACTGCGGGGGATTTGCGGTTATCACAGGGCTCAGAAATTATCACGGCTGTTCGTACTAGCCGCCAGATACTGGTGTGGACAGACCACACCCTGCATTCCGTGCAATTTACCGGTGCTCCGTATGTGTTTGGTACAGCTTTGCTAGCGGATAATGTCAGAATTGCCGGTCCAAACGTGGCTATCAGCGTAAACGACCTTGTGTTTTGGATGGGTCAGGAGAACTTTTATGTCTATGACGGTCGTATTCAGCCGTTGCCGTGCTCTGTCAGAGAGTATGTGTTTGACGATTTGAACACAAAACAATCTTTTAAATTTCACGTAGGCAGCTTGGCCAGTCAGACCGAAATCTGGTGGTACTACTGTTCTGCAAGT
>Ga0208434_1000054_pt1 | contig 57307 bp, 68 predicted proteins | sample 13_taG_FD_184086 | JGI IMG/M metagenome (GOLD analysis project Ga0208434, IMG submission 184086) | Marine viral communities from the Subarctic Pacific Ocean - 13_ETSP_OMZ_AT15268 metaG (SPAdes) (version 2) | ecosystem: Environmental > Aquatic > Marine > Oceanic | place: Pacific Ocean | collected... | reverse complement strand
TTTTTTTAATAACGATATATCAATATTATATTCTTTTATTGGAACATTTTTAGTCATAGGACCTTTAAGAGATATACCAATTAATTTTTTATCTACAAAATTTTCTAATATGTTATTATTTAATGATTTAATATTTGATGCATCAAGCGATTCTACATTAAATCCTTTGTCTATTGCCCATACATCTCCTGGATTCCATTTATCATCTTTAAGTTTAGTTAATCCCATATTTTTATATGCTTCATTTTTCTTAGCATATATACGTATCATTTCTGAACTACCTCGATGTATGGTCATTCCTTTTTTAACATAACCTTTTTTTATTAGTTCTTTCGAAATATTATATGATGATAATATCCAGGCATCTGGCATATCAGATAATTCATTCCATGATGCATCAACGTTTGCTAGATTGTAAGCATTTTTTAATATATCATTAGTAAAAAATTCTAATGGCTGGTTATAACCATGCTCTAACATCGCATGTATCATTACAGCATTATGAGATTCATTTCTTTTTGTATCTTTGGTACCACTTCCTGCGCCGCCGCCTCCGCCACCAAATACTTTTGATTTAGCTAATTGATTTGACATATAGGTGCCTGAATCTGTTTCTAATGGAAATCCTTTTTTACCGTAATGTAATGGATTTTTTTTAAAATTAGCTATGTGAATTAAAGCAGCTTCTATATTTGTTACAACAATAGAACCACCTTTTGCCAATTCTAATGGCTTTTTTTGTACAACTAATTGTTTAAGAATATCAATTCTTGCTTTTCCAGTTTTTGAATTATTTGCATCTAATTGTGCAGGAGTTAAAGCCACTGCTTCAATAATAATATCTTTGTTTATAAAAGTTTTAAGGCTTTTCATAGTACTCCTAGAAAAATTAATTTATACTATTTATAAACTTTTAATGTTTAAAAAATTTATTTGGAACAATATCACCATTTAATTTAATGGATATAATTCTTTCGTCAATTAATTTTCTTACTGTTCTTTCACAACCTTCTTTAATACCAATTTGAAATGATTGATATGCACAAGCACCAATCATAATAAAGAAAATAATATATTCCATTATAGGTATACCTTTTCAACCCAAACTTGATATCCTTTTTCTTTCATTTTACTGGCAAAAGCTGCAGCAGATTCCTCTAGTTCATAGAGATATTCAGCTACAACCTTTTGATTTTTCTTAGCTATTATTTTATAAGCTTTATCTTTGGTAGACATAGACATCCATTTTCTCCGCAAATTTAAGAGGTAATGATTGGTCAAAAGCTCTAGGATGTCTTCCTAATGCTTTTGCAAACTTAGTTCTAGGACCTCTTGCTTGGCACTTAACATAGTACCTAGGAAGCTTTGTTGGTTGTTTTACAGAATAACCATTTTCAAATCTAATTTTAGACCATTTTTCATTATCTTTTGCGTGTTTATTAACTATACTTATAGTCTTTCTAAGTGTTTTTAATTCAAGCATATCGCCTGCGCTTTCTGTATGTACTGTCATGACATAACTAGTTGTTCTTGTATTTTTCATATTAATGTAATGGCCTCCCGCCTAAAGTTTCAATTTCAAATTCACCTGGTATATTGTGACCAGTTCTTACTCTGACTGATTCACATAATTTATCCCAGGATTCGTTTATGGTTTTTGGATTTTTATCTTTGGCCCAAGTCATTTCAACCAGGTCCAATTCAATTTCTACAGGTATGTTTGTAGCAAGATGTGTTAGTGATAATATGTTTTTCATTGTGGACCCTCCGGCATAGCTTCGAATCTTTTAGTTATTAAAGATTCTACAGCCCAGTTTCTGTCGGTCATTCCAACTCTCATATCCCAGGATTCACAAATACCTGGTTTCATTCCACCATCTAATTCTCTTAGAATTTGGCTAGTGGACATTTGCTCTACATCCTCTGCAATTCTTTCGAGGATTTGTTCGTTTATGTGATGTGACATTTATATTCTCCTTATCAATTTATAGTTATATTATACCATAGTACATCGCAAATGTACACCCTTTTTGTGAAAAAAAGTATATAAATTTTATATATATTTTTGAATAAAAGGGGAGTATGAAACTCCCCCACGAATTGTCATTATTAAAAGGTTATTATACTTCCTTTTTTACAAAAGTGTAAATACCATAAGCAAGGGCTACCCAAGCTACTAAGTCAACTAAGCCACCTAATAGTAGGTAAGATAATGATAGACCGACAATAAGTCCGCCGTCCCAAGATGTTCTTTCTGACCATCTTGCCATTACCCAAGCTTTTGCGTTATTTAACATATTCATATAGTTCTCCTTTATATTTTAAAGTCAGCAAACGAGTCATTGCTTTCGCGTTCACCAAACTTGTTAATCGGCTTATCTGGCACCATGTCTGACATAATGTCTGATTGAGCCGACTCCTCTACATCATATAGTTTCATGCGGGAACGATCGACGCCTACCACAAACCTGCGATATTTCGTCGGGTCGTTATAACGATTCTTCAATTGTTTTACCATTATCTGGCCTAATTCTTCAAGTTCCTCTGTTGATATAAGAGCAAACATTAAATCAGCCGTTGCTGGTAAACCAAATGATTCAGATGTATCCTCTAGACCAACATCAGTATTACTGAAACCAGACCTCGTGGTCTGAGTTGCCGATACTATCGGTACATTGAATTCCACAGCTAAACCACGGAGTTCTTCCGCTATAGCTTTTATATAAGTATAACTATTTATACTTCCGCCCATGCCTTTCATACGACTTGATGCACAAATATTTAAATAGTCAATATATATCATATCAGGACTAAAGTTCTTTTTCAATCTTAATTCATTGAGTAAAGCCCTGAAATGACCTGTATGTGCAGAACCTGTAGGATATTCTTTTACTATAAGTTTACCTACTGATGCTTTTGCAATCTTTCCAATCTTATCATCAAATACATTCTTAGGTAAAGACCCAAGAGATTCGATTGGTAAGTTCATTAGATTCGCATCAATTCTTTCTGCAATTCTTTCTTCAGCCATTTCCATTGTCACATACAAAACATTCTTTCCTTGACTTAGAACGCCAGCTGCACAATGACACATGAACAATGACTTACCTACACCTGTTCCGGCTAAGGCAATATTAAGTGTCTTATTAGGTAGACCACCTTTTGTTATTTTATTAAAATAATCTAAATCGAATGGTATTCTATCTTCCTTACGATTGTAAAATTCAAACCTTTCCTCTGAGTTATCAATATAATCATGACCTATTGCTTCATCGAAAGAAACACCTAAAGCTGTTGAAAGTATTTCAGGTATAGCACCTTCACTTCGTTCTTTATCTTTGCCATCAATAATTTGTATTGAATCCATGATGGCATTATATACTGCTCTTTCTTTACACCACTTTTCAGATTCATCTAATAGATAATCAGTATCGATATCTGATTTAGTAGCAATTTCATTGATTAACCTGGAAGCATTATTTAATATATCTTCAGGTGCATTTATTTTCTTTAACTCAAGGTCTAAAATTTTGGATGTTGGCAACTTATTATGTTTACCAACAAATCTGACAATCAGGTCGAATACCGTTCTATATGTACCTTCAAAATAATCTGGCTTCAGATAAGGTACTACTCTTCTACAATAATCTTCGTTATTAAGTAGATGATTGAGTATGTGTGTCGGTAGTTGATTCTCCAATATGTCCTCCATTTTCTAAACTATCTGTTATTATATATTGTAATACTGCACCAAGATAATTTTTAAAAGGTTCATCTTTATTTAATTCATCTATATTAAAATCAGCTGGGTCTTGTACTGTGTAGTTAAAACTTAGTGTAGCCATATCTAGATTTTCATCTTCTTTAATACCTACTTGTCCGTATATTACAGTTACATCTTTCCATGTTCCTGTCTTTAACTTTACACCATAAAAAGCACTATTCTCGTGTTCTACGATTGAGTAATCTTTATCAGTTACTGTATACATTAGCTTTCCATTTCAAGGTCAAGGTCAATATCAATCATTGGTCTATGGCCAATTGAATAATATGTTTTGACAAATTCTTTAAAATCTGTATCTTTAAAGATTGGTTCCCAGAACTTTTTCTTTAGAGTATCTTTTTCTCTTACTTTTGGTTCTAGTATTTCACCTGTCTTCATATCAACAGCAGCATACCAACCAACATTTGGTTTTGTTACATATCCACCTGCCATTGCAACTGTTAACAGACCACTATATTGTTCGATACCACCTTCCCATGATACTGAGATTGGCACTTTAGATTTTTCTTTTACAAACCTTGATTTCTCTACATTGATTACAAAGTGATATCCTTGAATCTCTGTACCTTTTTTATCTTGTTGTCTTCCAATAATCCAAATGTTATCAGCTGAGTAATAGATACCTGTACCGCCTGAAACAACTGCTTTAGGAAATAATCCAATTTCTTGATAAGTGTGGTTCACAGCAAGTAAAGGGATATTCTTCATAGTAAGATAAGGAGTGACCATTCTGAATAATCCCTTTAATGCTTTAGCTCTTGTCATATCAGCGACTGACTTTTCATTAAGAGCATCTTCCAACTCTTTCTTAGAGGCAAGGTTACCAATAGAATCAATAACAACTATGACCTTATCTCCTCTTTCGATATTTTCGAGTTGGCCCACTAAGTCAAACTTTAACTGTTCGACATCTGTGATTGGTGTATGTAATACTCTTGATGTATCAATACCAAATGATTCGAAATAAGATTGAGGTGACCCAAACTCTGAATCATAAAAAAGCATTACTGCATCTTCATGTTGTTTTAAATAGGCAGCACCCATTAGTAAAGCAAATGAAGTTTTAAAATGTTTAGATGGACCTGCTAGAACTGTAAGTCCTGATGTTAGTCCACCCTCAATATCGCCTGACAATGCAACATTAACCATTGGCACGTCTGTTGTAATGATATCTTTTTCAGCGAATAATTTCGACTTTGAAAGAATAGCAGTTTCTTTTACTTTACTATTCTTTTTTAATTTATCCATTATAGACATAATTATCTTCTCCTGGCTTTTGACGGCCTGTTGTATGCATCATTTATGCGTTGTAGTTTACGAGCTCTTGAAACAGCTTCTGCTTTTTTTCTTTTTCTTTTAGCAGTAGGTTTTTCATAGAACTCTCTATTTCGTACTTCTTGTACAATACCTGCTTTCTCACAGGCCTTTTTAAATTTTCTTAAAGCAATATCAAAAGGCATTTCCTTTTGTGGTCGCTTATCTCGTTTGTTTCGATTTGGCTTTGGCCTTAAATCAATACTTGGCATATAGTCACTCCTAGTTTTTTATTTTAATATGTATATTATACCATAAATTCAGACAATTGTACACTGTTTTTTTCATATTCGTAGGTTCTTTTTTTATTATCTTGAACCATAAACTTTGTATCAATCATATCTAAATCATTGTTTAAATATTTCTGTACCATTCTTGCTGGATGTTCTGCAGTGGTAACAGGTACGTTTTGACATATATGATTAAGTGACCTCTTAGGGTTTAATAATATAAAGTCAAAAGGTAATTTCATAAGTGATAGAGCTTCTCTTACTGTAAGATATCTATCCTCATCTGGATGAGTCAACATAGTTGGCATATGACCTACAAAAGCTCCTATTTTATCTTTAGGAATCTCTGTGGTTTTTCTCATGATATTACCACCAGCTTTTAGCTTATGATATTGCCTATCACATTTCTTTGCCATACTTTCATAGCCATTTTCTCTCATCCATTGCGCTACTTCTTTATATGTTGTTCTTTCCTCTATGTAATCCATAGGGTTTGTTGTCTTTTCTATTTTATCTTGAAACTCACTATGTGATATTCCACCTTCTAATACTTCAAGTACATACCGATAATACGGTTCTTCAGATGGTTTCTTTTCATTACAAAGTATTCGACTCATTGGGTCATTATCACATCTTTTTACTGCACGTATATCATCAGCAATCATTGTAGGTTGTTCTTGTATATAATCAAATAATGGTATTCTATCATCTTTCCAAAAGAAATAAAATGTTCTATCTCTTACTTGACTTAAACCATGTAATAATGATTTTGTTTTAAATATACTAAACGTATATCCATTCTCCTCTCCAATTTTTCTCAGTCTCTTTACAACTGGCTCTCCCATTTTACTTGCTAATCTTGGTGCATTCTCTCCCCAGAAAACTTTAGGTTGTACTTTATTTAATATATATTCTGCTGATGTATACATCCATTCATTCATTGGATTGTTGCTTGAAGCAGATGGACTTAAAGAACTTAAACCTGCACAAGGACAAACTGTATTAATAACATCTACACTATGAGGATGTTTCTTTCCTTCTGATAAATTTAAGTAAGGTACTTCATGTTTATAGTAATTATTTAAATGAGTTTCATTTGCTTGAAATCCATCAAAGGTTAACATATAATCTGGCCTTTTGCCAAATACATTTTCCATTGCAATGGTTTCACCACCTATCAATGGTACAATACTTGCATAATTCATTTGTCTAAAAATCTCCTTGCAGTTGCCAAAGCAGAACTAATCGCCTGGTGCATATCAACATAAACATACATTCCACATCTTCCAATAAAAGTCATTTTATCTTCATTGACTTTATCTTTATATTTTTTGTATGTTTCTCTATTTGTTCCTTCTAAATCTTTTACTGGATAATATCTTTCATAGTTATTATCTTTATAGTCACATGGTTCTTCGTAAGTAAGAACCGTTGTATAATCATTTGTACCATGAGCTGGAATATTCTTCCATTCAGTGACTCTTGTATATGGACCATCGTGCGTAAAGTTTACTGTTCCTGTAGGTAATACTTTTGGTTGTTGAAGTGTAACATTATGAAACTTAATTGAACGATATGGAAGTTCACCATAATCATAGTTAAAGTACATGTCAATTGGCATTGAATTAAATACATAATCGTATTCTTCTTCCATTGATTGATGAAACTCTACATTACATTCTACTTCAATATTTGAATGATTAAATATATTCTTAAATATTTCTGTATAACCATTCTTTGGCATCATTTGATATTCATCATTTGGAAAGTATAACTCATTGTCATCATCACGAATAGGTACACGATTTATAATTGATGGGTCTAATTCATCAAGTGTTTTGCCCCACATCTTTTTTGTGTATGGTCGAAAGAAAATATCTAACACATTCTCTTCACCTACAATCTTTTTTGTTTCTTTATTTACCGGTAATGTAACATAAGTTCCATCATTTAATTGTGCTTTGACTTTATGTTGATATGGAACCCATTCAGTAAATTGTGATAGCCATTGCACTACCTTTTCGTTATTTGTGTGAAATAAATGTGGTCCATATTTGTGTATACGTATTCCATTTGAATCAGTATAATCATAAGCGTTACCGCCTATATGGTCTCTCTTATCGATTACTTTTACTAAATGACCTGCTGCTGCACATTCTCTTGCTATCACAGCACCGGAGAATCCGGCTCCTACGATTAATATTCTCATAATATAACTTTCAATTCTTTTTGTTGTTTCTCTTTATCAAGTGGATGTCTTTCATATAGAGCATCTCTTTGTCTTTTTGCTAATATTGTAAGTTTATTTATATTACTTATTTCTAGGTCTCTTGCAGTAAGATTAGCAAGTTCTTCATCGCCATATAATAAAAACATTTCATCATATTCACCTATTAGAATAGAGCCAGCATCTGCAACTTGATAAGGTCTTGCTCTCCACCAGCCTGAACCAGCATGATGATAACCTGGCATAAGACTTCCCCATTGTTCTGCATATACTTTACACATATCACCTTCAACTAATCTTCTTTGCTTTTCTTTTCTTGAGCCAAAGAATTCAATGTCCCAATCAGTTACATTTTGTTGCTTTAACCATCTTTTAGTTTTACCTTGTACTAATGAAGCAAAGTTAAAACACTTTAGTTTATCTTCTGGCACCACAGTATCTTCTTCAATTGTTGGCATCATTTGTTGTTCCATGAATTCCATATCTTCAATTTCAACATCACCTCTATTACCTGGTGCTCTGTTTCTATGATATGGATTTGGGTCATAACCGACTAATAAATCTTTTGGATAATCGATAAGCTTTGTCATATCGCCGCCCATAAACACTGATAATAGCATTGGTGCTTGTTTTGAACCAATGAAGTTAACTGCATCTAATAATGTTTGTGTATGTGGTTCAAGTAATTCATATGACATATCAGGGTCAGTCATTTTGTTTTGACCAATTGTAAATTCTTTTAAAAGAGATTCTTTATCTTTACATGATTGAATACCTTTAAAGATATCTTCTGTTTGCCAATCATCCATTGCAAGAACTAAATTTTCTTTTGGTGTAGAATGTATTGCCCATAGTCCATTATAAAATGCAAGTTGTAATGCTTGTCTTGGTGAAGCAAGAAAACATATGACTTTATCGTAATCACTTAAGTCTTCTCCAATCTTGACTAATCTTTGTTCTACTTCATAACCCATATCTTCTAAACATCGTATTAACGAATAGTGAGATGGTACAACTTTTAATTGTTGTCTTAAATAAAAATCTTTTGTTGTTTGATTCTTATTCATTCCTGTAATTAATATCTTCATAATTTAACTATATCCTCTAGTGTTTTTTGAGGGCTCATAAACTTACTCATAAATGGTACCTCACTTGATTCATTATCTCCTTCTCTTCTTGGACCATATTCTACTTTAAATTTAGGACCATTGACTTCTAAGAAAGCATTTACATATTCAGAAACTGTATAGGACTTACCAGAACCTAGTGGTTCATAATCTGAATTAGCTCCTGGTTCATGAATTGCTTTTATAATCGCATCACATAAATCATCTACATGAACATAATCTCTTACACATGTTCCATCTTTTGTATTATAATCGTTACCATGAATTGTAAACGTTCCTGATTCACATGCATTCATTGTTGCTGCGTATAAACCTTCAGGATTTGTTGGTTGTCCTCCACCTACGTTGAAGAAACGAAAGATTGTATATTCATCACACATTTCTTTTACAATATCTTCAGCAGCAACTTTAGACCTGGCATACGGAGATGTTGGGTCAAATGCTGCACCGGTAGAAGCAAATATAAACTTAGCACCATGAAAAGCTTCAATGACTTTCTTTGTGCCATTTACATTTGTATCATAGTAGTCCCACGGTCTTTTAACACTCTCTCCTACTTTTACTAATGCTCCTAAATGTACTACACAATCAAAGTTTATCCAATGCCAAGGTAGTCCACCATGATTTGGAGTATTACGAATATTCCAATAAGTTTCAGAAGCTCTATGTTTTACTTCATTTATACCTGCAGGATGTCTATGGTCTTCATTCATATCAATACAAAGTAATTCATGTTCTGTATCTTTTAATTTTTCTACTAGGCATTGACCTATATAACCATCACTTCCTGTTATTGCTATTTTCATTTAATCTTTCCCTCAAACTTGTAGTACTAAAACTGTGTTTCCTACTATTATATATGATTTTAATTTTCTGTTGTATACAAAGCTCTTTACCAGTAAAGTCTTTGCCTTTATAATCTTCACCTACTACTCTTACACTAATTGGTAACGTAAGAAGTAAGTCAATAATATCTTCTTCAGATTGATACGTGACAATTTCATCTACGTATTTTAATCCTGCTAATTGTATTTGTCTTTCAACTATTGATTGAATTGGTTTATTTTTATCTGGTCTATCGATGGTCGGGTCAGTTTGTAATCCTACAATTAAATAATCACAATGTCTTTTGGCTTCTTCTAACATTGTAACATGACCTGCATGTAATAAATCAAAACATGAAAATGTAATACCTATCTTGCCTTTTTCTTTATAATCTAATCTCATATTGATTGAATTAAGTTTCGTATTAGAAACATTACTCCTACTCCATTTAATAATAATAAAGCTCTATCTTTCCATAAAGCTGCAACAACTGTCCAAAGTGTTACGCCAATAATTGAAAATATTAAATCATAAAATTGAAATCCATCTACTCCTCGTATTGACATTCCTGCTAATACAAACACAGATGCTATCCATTTAATATACCAATCAATCGTATATTTTGGTGTCGCACTCTTATATATACGTGTAGAATTTTGTATTTCTTTTGGGTCAAACTTCTGAGAACTCATATTCCACTCCAGCTTCTTTAAATATTTCATTTGTTTTTCCTATTGCTTCTATCCATCTATCTGGAGTTCCTTCTGATATTGAAACAACTCTTGATACTCCAGCTTGTATAATGCCTAGTGCACAATCACCACAAACTGGTAAACCGTAAATGTATAAAGTAGAATCTCTTAGTGATATTCCATTTTCTGCAGCATTGTATATACAGTTCATTTCAGCATGCACAACATATTGATACTTTATTTCTCTATTGTTATATCTTTCTTCGCTATCTTCAATACCTTTAGGAAATCCATTATATCCTGTAGATAATATTTTTCTATTTCTTACTGCAATTGCACCTATCTTTCTACTTGGGTCTTTGCTCCATGTAGATATTTCAGATGCAATACTAAGAAATCTTTTATCCCACTTATTTAACAAGGTCAAAATGCCTCTCATATACATGTAAGTTTTGTACTTGCCAATAGATATCACCTTCATCGAGTTTATATCCAACATAGTACAAGTCATTTCTTAGTTTGTTAAGAACATAATGCTGCCAAGCAAAATCATTCTTATAACCAAACACAACATCATTACTACGCATTTGAACTACACAATGTAGTTTATTATCACGAATATAATATGTTACTGCATTTGTACAGATAAAATCATTTTTACCGTCTTCGTTAAACTCATGCCAAATACTTGGTCTTTGATAAATCATAGAAGCTCTACGTGAATCAGGGTTTACTTCAGATAATTCTTCAAGAACTCTTTTATATTGTTTAAAGTATTTCTTACCGAAAATAAGCTTACCATAATTAGAATTAATTTCGCCATAATCATTAGCTGAATATAACCAAGCAACTGGAGCTTTTTTAGTACCATAACATTCTGCAAGTTTGTTAACATTAGTGGAACGAGATTCATACCATTTTATTTCTGCATCAACATATGTTTGATTTACATCGCCGAATATTGATGGCTTATCAGCAAGAAAAGACGCACCTAATATTTCGATTGTTCTACAGCCAGTTTTATCTTTAGTAAACTGTTTGCTTTCAAGAGCATTAATAAATATCTCTGCGATATCTTTAGTCGTCTGCATTATTTACCTTCCTGTTGAACATATCTCTTGTTGAATCTTGGCCTTCCATTTGACCACGCATATATGATACTGCAAACGATGCATAGTTAATCATATCTTTATAGGTATCTTCAAGAGATTCAAAGTTAGGTTCACCATGTGTACCAGCTTCGAGTAATGATTGGGCACGTAACATTTTACCGTTGATGATGTCATGTATACTATCGACACCTCTACGATAATGCATTGCTTGAGTTACATTAGATTCTTGATTTTGATAATCGTTTGATTTTTTAGTTTGTAATTCTGCACATTCTTGCAGTACTCTTAAGCTTTCTTTCATAGTATCTCCATAATTTATTAATAGTTATATTATACCACAGTTTTAAACTATTGTACACTGTTTTTTTCATTTATTTCACTATGAAATATATGACATTCTTCATCTCTTGATGCTGTCATGTGGTCATAATAATAAGGTTTGTAGTTGTTAAATTTAGACTGTCTAATATATTTTTCAAAGGTGTGTGGATTTATAACTAATCTAGGATAAACTTTACTTCCATCTGCTTTTATATCAGGTATATGTGTAGCTACCACAATTGAATCCGGATAACCTCTTGTAATATTCTTTTTGATTTTCATATACATTCCAGTCGTAAAAGACCACCATTTAGATTCTAAGCTCATCCACTTAATTTCTATATGATGTTCTAATAACTTTTCATATATATCCCAAGCATACGTAGATGGGTCTCTAAAATCAAACTCCTGTTCATTCAAATAAGAAGATTCAATCATATTTGAAATACCTATTTCGCATGCAACTGAATCCCATGTATTACGATATATAACCTCATCAGGTCTTTTATCATTCATTTTTTTCTTATTAGCAATAATACCTTTTGCTTGCCAATCAGTTCTTTCTTTTATAAATTCATTTTTTGCAAAAGAAACTTCACTTAACCATTCTTTATATTGTTCTTCTATCATTATTCTTCGCTTATAACCGCTTTGATATGTTCAGCATCTATTATAACTGCTGCATTTCCATCAACATTTACTGGCATAGCTTTTGACCAATCTAAATATACTCTATATCCTGTCATTATTGGACCTAAAGCTCTATATGATACAGCTAAAACTAAGCCTGGTTTACTTGCATTATCAATTGAATCAGTAAGTATAATACCTCCTGATGATTGATTTTCTTCTTGTACTTCAGTTATTAGTACGTTATTTCCTAACATTTTCATGTTCTATCTCCTATTTATAAAATATATGGTTATTAATAATAACCGTTTCATTAAGTGAATCAGCCCAATATGGATGAATTGAATCGTTGTGGTAATGAGTAGAACCTTCTGTTATATCATCATACCTACTTTGTACTACATCTCTTGCAACATGTAATGATAAAAGCCATGTAGGACTATCCACAGGGTCATCTGATTTACCATCACAAAACCAGCTAAACTGACATTGATTTCTTATTGGTACCATATTACCTTTCCAATTTTTTTTCCACTTTGCTTGATATATGACATCACACATTGTCGCTGGGTAATTAGGATGTTTTAATCGATTAAGAACTACTTGAGCTACTGCAATCTTTCCTGCTAATGGTTGATTACCAGCTTCAAAATAAATGTTTTGTGCCATACAATAAATATCATTGTTTGCATCACTCGCTTTTACTTGACCTGGCAACAGTAATATAAACATTAATAATGCGCCAAATCCCATTCCATATAAAAACGCTTTAAATGGGTGTGTTTCTTTATTCATATATTATTTTTAAACACAAACTCAATAGCTCGTGCTGCCTCCTTTTCTAAATCTCTTTTACCATACCAACCACCTGTATCAATATCTAAATCTCTACAGATATATTCGATTTCTTTTGATGTAATTGGATAACCTCTTGACATTGCATTGCCAGCTGTTGTTAACATGATTTGATACATTTTAGAATACCAACCTGTGCCGGTGATTCCTTTGTATTCGTCTATTTGTTTTTTATTTACAAAAGGACAATCGCGATAAGATGTCCATGTAAAATTAGTATTGTTCAATTCATTTCTTTTTCTTTCAAGCAAAGCTTTTTGTATTGCAGGTGGAAATCTATCGAACATTGTTTGATTAGGTTTGACATAAGGATGTTTATTCATGAGTGTTTCAGGATTCATTATTTCACCAGCATGTGAGAATATAAAATTAAAACTATTCTTATATTTAGCTGGTACATAATACATACGACTTAAATCTTTTGTTTGAGCATCAGCAATATCGCCAATCTCTTTATTTAATGCATACCAAAAATGTTTGATATCATCTTTCATTACAGCTTGTGTTAGTGGAAACACTAATCTAAATTTGGGATTCTCGACTGTTGATGATGCAGTTGAATAACAGACATATCGATATTGAGAGTATTTCTCTTCGATGTCATGCATCTTACCGTCAAAGTCATCTATATCAAGAATCCCGAAGCTGCCCCATGCTGTGACGTTGTCATTAGCCCTTGTTGTATCGGGGATGTATACTGCAGGACTGATGAGAGGAGCATCTTTTTTTGTTGGATATTTGGTTGATTCAGATAGCTTATATAGAATAGCCTCGAACTCGTCGAAGCTTGTATAATTCATACGCTTATCTGTTTTGTTATCGTATATGCTATCAAATATCGTTAAACTTACCATGATTTCCTTCGTGTGAAGGAGCCTCCCAACCTTCTGGTTTTATTAAGTCCGGCAATCCTAGTGGATTTGGTCTTGATTCTTTTACACCTACTTCTTTTGATAGGTTTGCTTTAAGTACTTCATCCCACGCCTTGTATGAGTCAATACCAAATGCATCAAGAGTACCAATAGCAACAACACATATATCAATAAGACCATCGACAATTTCTTCTGGGTCATTATGTGTAAGAGCTGCTTCTGTTTCCATTAGTTCTTCTCTTATAAACTTAACTCTAAATTCAAGATACTTACGTAGTTTTTCAGCATCTTCTTTATTGTTATGCATCCATGACTTTACGCCATATTTGTATTGCATATCGGATATATCTTTTACCCAGTCTTTGCTCATGTAATAATTCCTGATTTTGCTGTTACGATTCCACTATCCATTTGTCTTACCTGGTCGACTAATTCATCAACTGGTTCTACAATAAAGACAACAAACTTTCTATCAATTAAGATACCTTCCTTTGCTTTTGTATAAGCCATAAACGGCATAAAGCCTATCTTACCTTCTCCGGCAGGAATAAGTGAATAGCCATCTTTAATAACAATTGAATTTTCGCTTTCTCTTACTTTACCGATTACTTCCTCTCCTGAGGACAATCTAACTAATTTCATATTTTTCTCCATAGTTGTATATATTATACCACATTTTTAAGTAAATGTACACTGTTTTATCCAAAAAAATCCTCGAGGCTTGCGACTTCTTTCGATGTCCAACCCACTGCGTCGAGGATTGGCTCGATTGGGTCAAGGAATGTTTTTTGAAACTGTAGCTCATGGTCGATGTATTTGCGTAAGCCAAACTCTTCTGGAAGATAATCTGGAAAAGCAATAACATTTTCATGAATTGAATTTGGTTGACGAAGATATAAGAACTTAATCTTTTCGCCATTGTTAATTGGTTCGTATTTCTTTTTAAGTTGCATGTCTTCGATTAGTTTATTATATAGAATAGAACCACGAACATGAATTGGTGTACCTTTTTTATAAAGCGAATTTCTATCTTGCCATTTACGAACTTGTGTTACACCTCTTGGAAAAGCAATTTGGTCTGGGTCAAGAGTTTTAAAATAACCTTTAAACTTTTCGATTGCTTCTTGTACTGTTTTTTCATCTTCTTTCATTATGACTTTAAACATTTTTTTGAGAGCATCTCGACATGGTTCAGGTGTAGAAGATTTGATTGCTTCAATACCCATAATCTTTAATTTAGGTTCAGCATATCTTACACCTTCGTTATCATGAACATTCATAATATATCTTTTCTTTGCAGTCCAAAGAGCACGGTCAGCAATTGCTTCACGTTTCATTACCATACGATTATCTACACCACCAAGTATATCATATAGTTGACTATAAGACTTTTCAAGTTCTGCTTCTAATGCGTCATTACAAACTTTATCTAGAAAGTCGATTGTATTTTCAGGTTTAAACTTTTGTACAAAATCATCTAAGCATACATACAACGAATCGGTGTCGATTGCAATAACAAAGTCTTTCCATTTTGAAGTTTTAAGCACTCGATTGAGATAGGCATTAAGTGAATATTCAGCCCATCGAATTGTAAGTTGTCCTGTAAGGGTAATTGCTTCTGCGATTCTTTGGTCGAAGAATCTAAAATAGCGATTGCCAAGAGCACCATACAAACTGTTAAGAAGAATCTTAATAGCCATTTGTCTATTCTCGGCAATTGCGATATCTCTTTCAATACGATACATTTCTTGTTTGTCATTTTTATCTACCTTTTGCAATTCTTTTTGTGCAGTAATCATTTCTTTTTTTATGCCAACACGTTCTTTATACATCTCATCAATAATGAATGGAATAATGCCAGGCTTATCAGTTCGAAAATACTGCCCGTTCGCGGCAAGAGCTTTGCCACGATTATCAGGTCTTACGGATTTAGTTAGAACATTTTCGATATCGAATTGTGTAATCTCACCTTCTGATATTGTTTCAGGTGACATATTATATTGCATAATGATAGAAGGATAAAGAGAGTTTAAGTCAAACGATACGACATTATCATGTATTCCTACCTGTGGTTCTTTTACAAAGCCACCTGGATAGTTCGTTTTTACTTTATCTTCTACGAAAGGAACTACAATATTGTTTGCATATAGTCTACGATATATGATTGTGTCCCATATCATTGTAGTACCAAATGTGTCATTATAGTTTACACCACCTTTATAAGCCATTGTCATACATAAAGTAATCAAACCGAGTTTGTCTTCGATACGGTCAACCAACTCTACGTCTTTAATATTATAATCAATAAACTTTTGATGATTGTGTTTATATAGTGTATGTAGGTTCGAATACTCTTCATAGGATAGTTTCTTTTCTCCTAATACGACATGTGCAATATGGTCAAGTTTATATGATTCTTGCGGACCATAAGAGTAACCAAACTTTTTAAATAGGTCAAGGTAATCAAGTTGTGATATACCTTTAAGTTCGTATGCTGTTTGAGTTCTACCCATCTTAGTAATTTCTTGTCTATCAACTAATCCCCACGGACTGAGTCTTTTTACATAGGTTTCACCAAGCATACGATTGATACGATTTACTAGATATGGAATATCAAAGAATCTTGAGTTCCAACCAGTTACAACATCAGGACTGTGTTGTTGAGAAGACCAATGTGTAATGAAGTTTATAAGCAAATCATCTTCACGGTCAAACTTACGATATACTACCATGTGGTCTTTCATAAGAGATTTTTCAGAATCATAATCACCTAAACCCCACACGTAATAAGTTCCACCAATATTGCTTTTCATACAAATTGCTGTAATCTTATGGTCTGCTTTTTCTGGCTCTGGAAATCCATCATCAGATGCAACCTCAATATCAATTGTACATACATTAATTTTATTTCGATTGAATTCAATATCACCAGGATAGTAATCGTTTATAAATGCTGGAATGTATTTTGTATTACCATAAATCTTTTTGCCTGATACGCCTTTGTTTGCATTTACGTATTCATTGGCTGCTCTCATTGATTCAAATCTTTTACCAGCATTTGCTACACCCACAGGTGCGCTATCAAGTGCTTTCCATTTTGTTGGAAGATTAGTTGATGTAAAAAGTATTGGTTCGTATTTGATTCGTTTTTCGATACGTCTTCCGTGGTCATATCCTCTGAGTAGAATTTGATTGCCGTAACGAGAAACGTTAGTGTAGAATTGTAACATAATGTATATTATACCATAGTTTACGGTGAATGTACACCGTTATTTTCAAAAGGTTGGGGGTAATTTCTTACCCCCGCATGATTGTCAATGAAACCTAAAAACTGGATGCTTGAGCTATCATTATTGCTGGTGCTAATCCTAAAATTAACAATGTAACAATGATGCTAAATGTAGCAGTTTTTAAGGCCTCGGCAACGTCATCATTTTTGTCCAATAAGTGGATTAAATGCTTCATGTTGTTCTCCAGTAAATAGTTATAACTTATCTACTGAGTGTCGCTGCTCGCCAGTTTATCTCTATTCAATGAGATATTCTTTCTTCTTTGATGCCCCAGCAGACCCTAATTGAATCTTCCTAGGACGCTTCTCTTCTGGAAGTTCTACTCTAGCATACACTACGAGTATTCCATCCTTCAAATCAGCACCGTCTATTACGACAAATTCAGAGAGTCGGAAGGACTTCTCAAATTTGCGGGACGATATACCTTTATAAGCATATTCACGCTCGATTGGTTCCACCTCACCTTTGACTTTTAGTATGCCATCTTTAAGTTCAATGCTTATATCATCTTCCTTAAATCCTGCAACCGCAAGCTCGATGAGAAATTTTTCATCATCGATTTTCACAACATTGTGTGGTGGATAGTTGTCGTTTCCAGACCTGGCACTTTGATGAATCCTTTCCAGGTCTTCAAATAAAGTATCAAATCCAACAAAAAGCGAACGTGGTACGTTCAAAGTATTTCTTACCATTTTTAGTTCCTCCTATATAATAGCAAGGTTGTTGAGAACCGGTCCAATACCGCATTCTTCAATTATATTTATAATAGCTTAATAGCTAGTTTAAATAATTTGTGTGATAATACCTAAAATAATTCCTGACACAAATATGTACATATACTTAAGTAATGTTATTTGCTCGTCTATCATTCTGTTTCTTGGTATTAAGTTTAATCTTTTAAGTGTTTTAGTTTGTTCTTTTCCTGTCATTCCTGCTTTTGAGTGTTTCCTATATTATATTTTGGACAGAGCTCCCACTGAGATTTTTCCTTAAAGGGAATCACCTTAATTTGTCTTAAAGGAGCAATCTCTTTTGCAAGACTAGGATTGACTATTGTTACGAGTCCCCAATCTGCTAGTAAAGTTGCTATTGTATTTCTACGTTGTACATCGTTTTCTAATAAATTAGATGGCTTTCCATCTAATAAAAAGAGCTCTTTGAAATGCGTAATAAAGTATCTGCCTTGCTTATGTAATATATGACAAGACTGGTATAGTTTTTGGTCTTTACGAGAAGCTACGCCGATTCTCGTTAATGTTTCTCTTATTTTTAAGAAATCATCTGGTTCGTTAAGAGTAACTTCAAGCATACTGCTTGGAGTCCAATCTGTTATTTGTATGTTATCGTTTTCCACCTTTATAAATCCTTTGTTTCAATTGTTCAATTTGTTCATTACTCAATAATGATAATACAGATTTAGCCTTTTCATTACTATACCCATAATACTCTTTGATGAGTTCAAGATTGTCGACTTCACTTGTCTTAATCCATTTCGACCATCTTTTCTTCTTTCTTATTATATTTATAAAAAAATCAAATTGAACACGATGGTCTAGGTGGTGATGTCTATTCATTTCATTTGCGTACAATATTGTATCTTTAAAGAAAGATAATCCACGATTAATTATAAACGGATTGTATTGTTTCTCTGCAACATCATCAACCATTATATCCTTTTTGGTTTCGTTGATTGCTTTTAAATATTCAAAAGGATTCATGATTGTTGTGCAATATAAGCTTCTGCCATTTCTTTTGTATTAAAGGTTCTTTCAGATATGATAACCTTTTGAGCATTATACTTTACAGCTCTATACTTCTTTTCTTCAAATCCTTCATAGTGAACTGTTACGATGTCCCAGTTATTTGGTGTTGTTTCTTCTTCTATTATTTTACCACCAAATGGTATGTTGTTAAATGTCTTCATTTAAATTTTACTCCTGCCATTACTTCAGTTAAACATGCAACCATATTCAATTCATGGTCTGCAACAAAACTGTTTTTATATTGATAATCAGCCAGAATCAAAACAAGTTGTGGTATTGATTGTGGCTCTACAAAATCATTCATATTATCATATAACTTACGAAACATTGCTGCTGGTTCTGTATCGATATTATCAGCAACCCATTGTCTCATTTTCTTAAAGTCTTTTATTTTAAGAGCTTGCATAAGACTATCAAAACTTACATCACTTACGTTAACTAATATTCCACTATCGATTTTACCAAAGTTAGAATATCTTTGTAATTCATTTAGTGTTCTACGAAAGTCTGGAAAGTATTTAATAATCAATTCAGCAAGAACTGCTGGGTCTGAATTAATACTTTCAACTGCAAGTATTTGTTGAATCATTTGCATAAATTGACCAGCCAAAGCATCTCTTTCTTTCTTTGGCATAGCAAATTCAATTACACTTGTTCTAGAATGTAATGGTTCTATGATTCGATTCTTAAAGTTACATGTAAGAATAAACCTACAATTATTACTAAACTCTTCAATAAACCCACGCAAAGCTGGTTGTGTGGATTGCGGATTAAGGTAATCCGCTTCGTCTAGAATGACGACTTTGTAGCCGCCTGATAAGGAAACTGACGAAGCGAATTGTTTGATTTTGTTTCTAAGTGTATCGATACCTGACTCTTCAGAACCATTTATAATAATGTAATCTAAATCAAGTTCATTACATAAGGCTCTTGCAACTGTTGTTTTACCTGTACCTGCTGTACCTGTAAACATCATATTTTGAAGTTCACCTTTTTTTAGAATGTTTTCGAAAACCCTTTTAAGGTCTGTTGACAGAATACAATCCTGTACTTTCTTTGGTCTATATTTTTCAACCCATAGAAATTCTTGCATTAGAGTACCTCCCAGCCTTCAACTGTATCTAACCTAAAAGACCTCCATGCGTTTTTATCTAACGACCAAACTGGAAATGCCTCCATTGAATTAGATGAGTAGTTGATTTCTGTTTTAACACCATTTGCTTTAAGCATTTCTGGATTTAGAGTACAAGGCATAACTCTTATATCGCCTGTATCTAATTTTGTAAATGTGACTGTGACTTGCCCTTTTTGTAAAGCCTCGAGCAAATTGGCTTTTTCAGTATTGTTCATAATATATCCTATAATAAATTTGAGGGGACTTTCACCCCTCGTGTATTAACCTTCCGCTGAATCTTCTTCAATAGCTTCGACCTCTGGTACTTGACCTTCTGGTGTTTCACCGTTTTTAGAAGCTGCGTTAAGAAACTTAACTGTTCTGTTTCTTAAACCGCCAACTGCTTCAAGCTCCGGGCCTTCAAATCCACCTCTTTTAGAACAAATATCAATTATTTGTACCATTGTAGCGATGTCTTGTAGACTTAACTGGACGCTTTCTTCAGCTTCAGTTTCAACGTTATTTACTTCTTCTGACATAATTTTCTCCTATGCATAGTTACGAAAATAAGAAGACCCACCCCATGCGGCATCTTCCATTCCTACAATATATTTATACATCGTAGCTTGAGTTTTTCTCAAGAGCGATAAAATAATCCACCGGATAGTTACTGTTAGTCCAGTTAGAGATTAGCTTTGAGCTGATGCTAACAAAGTAATCACCTGGCAATAACTTCAGGTTAGGAATACTTACCACGAAGTTGAACTCATTTTTACATGAGTTATCTTTATCAAGGTCAATCTCAAATAGGTTTGAAGTTGAGTCTCTTGTATCTAATACAGAGGCTGTTATAACTCCATTGCTACCTGTGATTGCCAATTCAGTGTGACCTAGTACTGCAGCAGCTTTACGAATCTGATTTAGTTTATCTTCTTCGATATTGACTCCTACTTCTGGGTCAGGCATCTGAATGTCTTTTTGAGGAGTGGTAAGTATATCACTTTCTGAAAAGAAATATCTAATCTTTTGACCACTACCTGTTATTAATACTGCTTTGTCTTCAAAGACCAATGTTGGATTATCTATAAGACTTAGCACAGATAAGAATTCGTTTAAATCATAGATTCCAAATTCTTTTGGAAAGTCTTCTACAATAGTTGCTGATGCAAGAATTGTTTTAGACTCTGAGATTGTCTTAAGTTTTTGTCCTGGCTTAAAAACTAAGTTAGGATTAATTGTTGAGAAGTTTTTTAACACGTTCAAGGTGTCATTTGATAGATTCATTATTTTCTCCATAATGTATTATTATACCATGTATTCAAGTAAAAGTACACAGTTATTTTTCATTTGCTTTATCATGCTCGTTTAAAGCAATAATAGCGTAATGTAAAACTTTTTGTAAGTCTTTTCTATGGTCAGAAGGTATACCTTTTTTACCATAGCGTTGAGCGTACTTAAGAATGTTACCTATTGCAAATCCAATTCCATGTCCACAATCTGAGATAAACTCAGTGGATTGAAATCTATTCTTTGAATAGTGACCATCATAAGTTACATCAATATAAGCTTGAAGCTCTTCAATAAGAGCTCCTTCATTAAACTTATAGTTTATTTTATTATTCTTTTTAAACACTTTCATCCTCACTTATTTCAGGATTATATTCATCAGCATCTACTTTACTGTATAAATCAAGGAATGCATCTTTTGTATCATCATCAAATCTTGAGATACATAAGTCAATTGCTTTATCTCTTTTTTGAAAGATTGAGAAAGTTTGAACAATGTGGCAAAGCCTTCTTGTTGAAATAACTTCATCAACACCATCATCATAAAATGTTTTTCTGATAATGTCAGCCCAAAGTACAAGCTTTTCTGCAAAGTCTTCATCAACATAGTTGAATTTTTCCATGTGCTTGATTACAATTTTCTTTTCGATACCTACACCAGGAAACTTTTGGTCAACTGATATTGTAAATCTTTCTAAGAAAGCATCATCAATAATTGAAGCTGCGGTAAATCTTCCATCGTCAGAGCCTTTACCTTTTGTATTAGCAGTTGCTATAACATTAAATCCATTAGCAGGCTCAATAACTTCTCCAGTCTTTTTAACCAGAACAGGTTTGCCTTCGAGGATTCCTTGTAAGCACATAATTTTATTTGTAGCTCTATCGATTTCATCCAATAAAAGGATTGCGCCATTTTCCATAGCTTTAAGAACTGGACCTTTTGAGAATACGGTTTCACCATTAATAAGTCTGAATCCACCCAATAAGTCATCTTCATCAGTTTCAGGATTGATTTGAACTCTTATGAATTCTTTGCCGACTTTAGCACAAGCCTGCTCAACCATGAAAGTCTTACCATTGCCAGAAAGACCACTGATGTATGTAGGATAAAACATATCCGATTTGATTATTTTAACGATGTCATGATAAGCACCCCATGCAATGAATGTTGAGTCTGCTTTTGCATATGTTTTTTCATCATTTACGATTGACTGCATTTGTGCAGCATTTGTAGGAATAGAAGCAACAACTGAATTTGATACAGTTGTTTGTCTTACAGGTTCTAATAAAGTAGCAAGGTCATAAGTACCTATTTTTACTCTATTAGTTTTATCTAGTAAAGGATTCCAATCCTTACCAGAATATCCTAGCTCTTTACCAGCATCTACAATAGTGCCAGTTCTGAATTGTGTTTGGTCTGGATATTTAACAGCCAATTCTTTCAGTATAATTTCAGTTGATTTTTTCATAATATAATTCTCCTTATCAATTTATAGTACTATTATACCACAGTTCTCTGTGAATGTACACCCTTTTTGTGAAAATAATTGCACTTTTTTCATTCTGCTACAGCCTTACCAAAGTTAGTTAATAGCGTTTTATTAAGCTTTTTAGATTTACTGAATCTCTTAAAAGCTTGTGTTATTTGTCCTTTTGAAGCATCTTCAGCAGGAGTAAATTCTTCGATATCAGTTTCAAGCTGTTGACCTTTTACAACATATAACTGATTGTAACCTAATACATTAGAAAGTGTTACACATTTCTTTTTGTTATATTCTTTATTAAATGGTTTTACATCTTCAGCATCCATCCAACTGTTATCAATTGCTTCACCAATTTTATTCTTAAATGAATATCTATCATCGGCAATAAAGAATCCTAGTGTTGTAGCATTAAATCGCTTTTTAATATTATCAAGTAATGCTTGAGTTCCACCTTTTCTAGAGTCTGGCATTTCTACATTTCTACCCATAATATTGACATACATTTTTCTATGATAAGTATATCTATCACCAATATCCGTTCTTTTGATATTTTCGTTATGTGTTTTTACTAATGTACTTCCGTTTGTATCACCATCTGATATAACAACAACATTCATGTTTTCAACATTATTTGTCTTTTTAAATGTATCGATAAGTGTATGAGAAGCTACTAATGCTTCGTTTAATGGTGTTGAACCATAGTCTTCATTTGGTGATATGATATATCTTTCAGTATAATTATTTGCTTTTGCTAATGAATATCTTAGATACATGTGACATATTGCTTTTTCGAATTCTGCTTTTTTTAGTTTTGAAGTAACTAGTTGTGGCATTGATAATCTTTGATGATATAATTCACCATCAATTTGTGTTGAAGTATCAAAACCATCGTCATTAGACCAGCTGCTTCCACCTAGTTCTTTATTACAAGAGGTAAAGGCATATACTTCAAAAGGTATATTTACTGCTTTACAGAACATAACTAAGTGAATTAATTGGTCCATTACATTACCCATAACTTGAGACATAGAACCTGAGAAATCAATTATCATTATCATTCCATGATTTTTAGCATCTGCTAGTTGAGTAACTCTTGAAAAGATATCATCATTTGTTTTGTATGACCATACTTTATTGACATCAATTGAACCTGTTTTTGCAGTTTGAGACCTTGAATATCTGTAAGCAGCTTTTCTCATTTCAAACTCTTTTACAGCAAAGTTAACATCTTTCTTTACAGCTTTTATATATGCTTTATAATCTGCCATGACAACATCTACATCTTCTTGTGCATATACTGGCATATTACTTATAACTCTATCTCTTTCTTTTGAAAGAGTTTTAAATGGTATCACTATTTTGCTTTGTGTATCTTTACTAAATCCATTGCCAAGTAATGTTTGAGTGCCATCTTTTTTTATATCAAGTAATTCATCTTCTTTATTTCTGAAGTTTTCATCTGATTGAGAAACATCTTCATCTTGTGGCATAGCTGCATCTGGTGCACCTGGTCCGGCACCGCCAGCTTCTTTACTACCTTCATTAGAATCTTTTGGTTGTTCTTTCTTTTCTTGTTTCTTTTCTTCTGATTCTGCATCATCATGACCTGGTGAAGATTCTGTTTGCTCTTGTTCAGTTTCTTCTGATTGATTATCCTCTTCTTCAGGTTCAGGAGCAGGAGGTGGTGTAAGTAACTCTTCTTGATTTTCTTTTGTGTAAGCTAAAACATCTCTTACAAGTTGTAATACTTCATCAAACGTTTCAGTTTTCATAGCTCTATCATAGAATACGATTTCTTCATCGTTAAAAGGTACATCTAAATGAGCACCTACTTTTGCTTTTAGATTTATTTTATCGATAAGCTTTACGTTGTCCCAATCCATATCATGGAATTCTTTACCAAAGAAACCATCATCGAATAGTTTTTTGTAACCTCTTGCCATTGGAGATATAAGACCAACATAAGCATCTTTGATATGTCTTTCAATTCTAGCATCTTCAATAACATTTATATAAGTACGTGGACAACCTTCTAGTTTTTCAGGACTATCATGCCAACCTTCGAAAGGTGTAAATAAAGCATGACCAACCTCATGACCTATTAATAAATCAGAAACATCTTTACCCATATCTTTCCACATAGGTAGACCAAGGATTCTATCCTTAATGTCAAACCATGCGGTAGAATAATTACCATATTGCACGGTAATATTCTCTTTTGCAAGTAATTTAGCTAGTGTTGATTTATGTTTAATCATAGGGTTCCTTATCAATGTATGGTTATATTATACACTAGTGCAACGTAAATGTACACCCTTTTTGTGAAAATAATGAAATTGTAACACGATTGTAACATTCCTGTAACATTCCTGTAACAATTGAAATGGTGGAGCTAGAGGGAATCGAACCCACGACCTACTGATTGCAAACCAGTCGCTCTCCCAACTGAGCTATAGCCCCATCGCTATTTGATTTTAGAGAAGTTCTTTTCTTTAAAGAATTCAATCTTACTTCTAAACTTATTCTCTAATACATCGCCTTTGTGTGATATGATAAACACATTGCTTCCATCATCCAATGTATCTAATATCTTTGTCAGATTATCAACACCATCTAAATCCAGACTTGAATCAAATGTTTCATCGAGTATTAATAGATTAGAAGCAGCACTGTTTTTCATTTTAGCTATTTGTCTCCAGGTGAAAAGAAGAGATAAATCGATTCTTTGTTTCTCACCTTCAGAGAATGAAGCATAGTTAAATGAATCACGATGTCTTGACCTTATTGTTTCATTGAAGTTTTCGTCTAAATGAAATGATACAAAGAAATCAAGTATTTGTAAATATTGATTAATTAACCTATTCATCACTGGTAAGTATTGCTTAATGACTTTAGTTTTGATACCAGTATCTTTAAGCATTTCACCTATGACTTCATTGTAGGTTCTTTCTTCTACATATTCTAATTTCTTTTCAGTAGATGTATCTTTACTTTTTCTTAGACTGTTTAACTCTTTCTTTGCTTTAGATACATCACCTGTTTGACCTTGTAAACCATTTATTTCTTTTTGTATCTTATCTACTTCTTTTTGCAGTAAAGCAATAGCATCATTATTTGAATTAATCTTTTGTTGCTTTTGTCTTAGTTTATTTAGACTATTAGATACATCTTGTTGTTCAGTTCTTAATTCAGAAATATTCTTAGATAAATCTTCTTTTGCAGTTTGTATTTCTTTTGCTTTATTCTTTATATAAGTAATCTTTTCTTCTTTCTTTTCTTCACCAATTTCTTGGTCACATGTAGGACATTGGTCATTCTCTTCATAAAATCTACTTTCATCTACTAGACCTTTTATCTTATCATTGAATTGCATATCATAGGAATCAAGCTGTGACATTTTCTTTACGATATCATTACTATGCTTTTCTTCGGTTGATATTGAAGCCGATAAATTCTTACCAAGCTTTTTACTTTCTTCAAATAGTTTATTAATTTCTTCTTTATGTACATCAATTGAATCTCTTTTCTTTTCAATCTGGTCATCATTGAGTTCTTGTAAATCTTTAATATATTTACTTTGTGCATCAATCTTTGTTTTAAAGATTTCTATTTGATGATTAATATCAGTTAACTCATCTTTAATTTTAGAGTTTCTTTCTTTTAATAAAGTATTCATCTTAGAAAAGATATTAATATCTAATAAGTCTTCGATGATATTTCTTCTTGACCAAACTGGCAATTGCATGAATGGTATAAAAGAAGATGAACCAAGTACAACTACCTGGTGAAATGACTTATGATTTAACTTAAGAATGTTTTGTTCTAGAAACTTTTGATAGTCTCTTGCATTCGAAGCCTGGTTGATAAGATTACCATTTTGATAAATTTCAAATTTGCCTGGCTTTATACCTCTTACAATTTTAAAGTCATGACTTCCTATCTTCATTTTAACCGTAACTAATGTACCTTTTTTATTGATACTATTAATCATTTGGTCTTTCTTAATATCTCTGTGGGGTTTACCAAAGAGTGCAAAAGATAGAGCATCAAGTAAAGTTGATTTACCTGCTCCATTCTGTCCAACAATTAATGTTGATGGTGTTTTATCCAATAAGATTTTTATTGGGTCGCTTCCGGTGGATAGAAAATTCTTCCACTCGATAGATTCAAAATGTATCATACTACCTCTAGATTCTGTGCTTCAGTATATAGTTTTCTCAATTCAACCTTTAGATGTTCTTTATCTAAATCTGTATCAACAGCTTCGACATAAGAATCTAGAAGTTCATTAGTATCTTCGAGGGATATTTTCTCGTCTTCTACGCTTTCTCCCAAATACTCTTCAAAAGATTCTGCAATCTTTAGTTCATAAGTTTCGATATTGTTTAGTCTATCAATAAACTTATCAAACATATATAAGTCATTTTTATTTATAACAATAAGTTTAATAAACTTTTTCTCAAATTCTGATACATCTACTTTATCATAATCTGTTTTAGTATCATCATATATAACTTTTTTAAACATTGTAATAGGATTACGAACTGGTGTAATCTCTCTTGTTTCTGTATCAAGTACATGAAAATACTTAGGGTCATCTACATCCGCCCAAGTAAATTCCATTTGAGAACCAAGATACGTTACATTGCCTTGAGAACTTCTTGTGTGAAAATGACCTGATAAAACCATTTCAAATCTTGAGAATACATCAGCATTCATTCCATGTGGATTAGGCATTCCTGCCATCATGTCAAATCCTTTTAATTCCAGATGTGCACCCAAGATTGGAGCTCCACAATTTTGAGCAAATTCAGTGTATTCTTTATAGTTAGAATTATTAATCCAAGGTATTACTGCAACACCTAGACCATCATAGTCTAGAACTGTTGGCTTCATTATAATGTTTACATTAGTGGTAAAATAACCGAGCAGTTCTTTGAGGCTACACAATTCATTAGTATTTTTGAAGTAGACATCATGATTTCCGGGTATAATATCCATAGTAATCCCAGCATCACGCATAGGCTCAAGAAAATGCTTACGATTAGCATTAAGAGCTTTGAAGTTGACGAATTTTCTGTGTTCATAATAATCACCTAAGTGTAATATTTGTGTTATGTTATGTTCTTTTAAATAAGGAAAAAACACCTCATTATAAAATCTCTCTTGATATTGTAAAAATATATCGCTGCTATTTCTTACACCGCAATGTGTATCATTTAAAATTGCTACCTTCATCTTTGCTTAGCTAACTTTACCATTCTTCTTTGTGCTTTTGAAATTCTTCTATGAGCCAAATTGATTCTTCGCATTTGTTCTAATACTAACTTTCTACGAATCTTTCTTTTAGAATCATTTTTAAGTCTTTTATTCATAACACGTATGTGTCTTTCGTTTTGTTTTGTACTTACTTTTTTCATTACATAAACAGCTCAAGTTTTTCTTTCTCTCGCTTCTTCTCCTCTTTTGCAAATTTCTTAATGGCTTCATCTTTAGTACGAATTGTACCGATTCTTTGTCTTAAGGTGTCTACATAAGCCATTGTTTGTTCAGCACCTTCATTATCCATACCCATTGCAACAAAATCTTCAATACCCATTTTCTCAATGAACTTAAATTTGATATCTTGTTGTTTCTTTTCTTTGGTGATTCTACGGATAAATGCAAAGTAACATATTTGAGTAAAGTAACTAAATGCATTAGGCTTACCTGTTCTTGTAGCTGTTTCAATATTATAATTGCCAATAGCTCTTAGACAGTTTTCAACTGCATCCATTACCATCTCTTCTCTATAAGTGTACCTCACGAAGTTCGGTCTGTGAGACAGGCCTTCTGAGATTCGTATAAAACATCTTGCAATATAATCAGGAACTGTAGGTACTTTCTTATCTGCTTTTCTACACTTATGTGCTTCAACCGCATAATCCATTACTGCTTGTGAAAACTCTTTATTGTTTACGTAGTGTGGCTTATCTTTAGGTTTGACTTTAGTCATATATTTTTCTCCATAATGTTATATTATACCATACTTTTAAGCATTTGTACACATAAAAATTAATTTAATTTATTTTAAAAAAACTGTGTACATTTACTCGTTTTTATGATATAATAATATAGTTATCCGGGGAGGATAGAGGTATACTAAATTAATGAATAGTACGTTTCTTATCCAAGTCCGAAATACCTTCCTCAGCATAATCATTAACCAGACGGTCCTCATACTCTTCAAGTAATTCTTGGTCAGTTCTAGTATCTGGTACTGTGATAGGTGCATCCATCTTAAGAGCAAAATTGACATACGTATCTTTTATAGACTCTGCTATTGGTACGTGCTGTATTATTGAACTCTTAAGTACTTTAAATTGTTTTGATTCAGAAAAAGGAAACCATGCAGTAAATTGTATTCCACCCATTAATCCTGGATTTAATCTTACTGGTCTTTCTATAATAAAATTATCATCATTCTTTACAGCAAGCAATCCAATAATTTCCTCGCCATTCATGAGTTTAAAATGTCTTATATTTAATCCTTCCATTTATATATTTATATCCCACATTTTATAGTTAAATCTTTCTCTTGAATATATTTTAATTCTTTCTGCTGCATGCTGTAGTGTATAATTCTTTTGATTTTTCCAGTGTAAGTCATCAGCAATATCGTATACTTTTGTATTTCGGCCATCTTCACTTTTTCTTAATCCTCTTCCGATACTTTGAAGGACCCTAATTTGTGACTTAGATGGAGAAGCAAAGATAATATTATGTAAGTTACGAATGTTAATACCAGTGCTAAAAGTTCCAATGGAAGCAACAATAATGGCGTTCTTTTCTTTCTCAGTAATCTCACGGATTGATTCTCTTGTATCGACATCTGTTTCTCCTGAAACGTAAAAAAGCTTTCTATCATCTTTTATTTTTTCTTGTAACATAGAATGCATTGGCTTACCATGTTTCTCTACATACTGAAATAATATAAGTGTATTACCTTCTTGGTCTAAAGCAAGATTAGTAATAAAATTATTTCGAGGTTCATACTTAACAATAAAATCTAGCTCCTGTTGATATTTATTCTTTATTAACTCTTTACATATCTCTTCTTTATACTTAAGTAATATAATATCAATATCCATTTGAGATAGATTGTCACTATCCATTAAAGCTTTTGTTGTTGTGACTTTATATACAGGACCAAACAATCCTTCTAATACCAACTGATGAGTTTGAGTTCCATCTAATGTTCCTGTTGTACCAATACGATATCTAGCATTTACACATTTCTCTAATATCGATGTAAGTGACTTAGCTTTAAAATTATGTGCTTCATCACCTATTACCATACCAAAATTAGAGAACCAATTGCCTGGCAACTTATAAACTGATTGCCAGGTTGATATAATAACTCTTTGTTTTACACCAAATTTTTCGCGCCCTGAGTATATTCTATGACATGTTTCTTCATGTGACCAACTATCTTTGGCAGAATAATCGCCGAAATCATTATACATTTGTTCTACTAAAGATGTTGTTGGTACGATAAGCAATATTTGACCATCACAGTGTTCTAAGAAGAATCGAATGGCTAAATATATAATTAAACTCTTTCCAGATGCTGTTGGAGATAGTAATAACCTTTTTTCATCTGATAACGCGCACGAGAGTGCATCTAATTGATAATCCCTTGGGGTTATACCTACTCCATTCACGGAAAGCCCCAAATTCTTAGTATAGGCCTCTAAAGCCCTTGTTTGTGTTAAATGTGCTATATCTAAAGCCCTTACCTCAGGGCTTTGTATTTTATACCCTCTTACATCACAAAATTCTTTAAGATATTGTAAAAGTCCACAGTATAATGTCTTCTTTCGAGTATCAAATAATCTTATTTTACCGTCCCACATTCTATTACGATATGCTGGCATAAACTTATAGCCTGGAACAAAGAACTGGAAATGTTCTGATAGTTCCATTTCAATTGAAGGGTCGCATTCTATATTCAAGAAGACCTCATTCTTCTTTTTAACGGTTACAATATCCATTAGATTCCGCTGGTGAATTTCCTCCACTCAATCATATTCTTTATATTTTGATGTCTCCACTTTACATTCTCAAGTATTTCTTTTAATGTAGAACAAAGCTCTTCTAGATATTGTATCTTTGCTTGATGTTCTTGAATAACTGAGTCTGAATCATAATAATAATCCATATCACCTTTTAGTACAGTTAAACCATTTAGTGGGTCATAGTCCCAGCCTTTTTCATCTATCTGTTCTTTAGACATTTTACCGTTATAATGTAACCATTTGTCTTTAAGAACGACTTTAAAATCAAGCTCGGCCTTTTTGAGTTTCATTCGATTTACAGAAAGTAATTCGAGATATTTTCCGTGGAGCTTAGCTGAATCTCTTGATGATTCATCTAGATTCATTTCATCTATAATTGAATCTTTCTTCCACATTTCTAGTATTGATTGCAAATTATTCATAATATTATTATACCATATTTTTAGTGATTTGTACAGGTGTTTTTATACAAATTCAAAGTTAGTGTATTGAAAGCTAATATCCATTTGTGCAAATTCGATACTATCTGCTTGTGCATCAAATTCTATTGGACTCATACTTACTGGAAATACACCATTAAATTTTACTTCTTTAGCAACATTATTATGTGATGTTAATATCAACAATGTTGCATCTACCTTTTGGTCTTCTGCATTATTTGTTTGTATTAAATTATGCATCCAATTAAATGTTTCAATATAATTATCTAAATTTTCTGTTATATTGATACGTAATGATAAGTCTTCAAATGTAAGCCTATCACCTGTAAAAGATAAATTTACTCCACGATATGGAGTATCAACAGCAACTAAATTTAGTCCAGGCAATGTAGCACCAACAGCAAAATATTCTAAATTGCCATAATTGTTACTATTAATTTTAAACTGAAATCCTACTGGACTTAAGAAATTTTTATTTGAAGTTACTGTTCCCATATATCTATTTATAAAAGTTGTGGGGCCAGTTAGACCCCGTTATGTTTACTTTTCAGTTACAAACTCATTAAGCTGTCTTGCTGTTCTAATAACTTCTTCACCGGTGATTTCTCTTAAAGGTAAAGGTTTTTTATCATTTGGAAAACTATCGTTATGAGCATAGATAGCATCTACCTCTCTTTGATAATTATCTGTTAGTAAGCCTTGTGCTTGACATAGTAAGTCGGCTCTAATTTCGAACCCTGATTTTGTATTTGACATAATATCCTCCTGTGTGTGTGTATGTCTATCCTTTATTGGATATTATTATTTATACACATAAAAAAAGGGACTCCGAAAAGTCCCTTTAAAGAATTAGATTTAACTAACTACGGTTTACACCATAATGTCGTCAACTCTGAAGATTCTAAAGTACTGATTAGCTCTGTCTGTGCCAGTGCCGTCAGCAGCTACGAATGGATTTGCAACCATGCCGTATCTTGTTTTGAATCCCATTCTTGGTTGGAAGTCATTCTCACCAACTGCTTTAACCATTGTTAATGGTACGTAAGGACAGTAGAACATACCTGCGTCATACGGGTTAGTTCCTCTATAACCTACACATACAAAATCAACAGTAGCATATGGGTCGATGTAGACTTTAACTCTTCCGTTAAGAACACCAGCAAAAGTATTACCTGTGTCATCAACATTTAAGTTAGTTGCTAGAGCAGGAGTATAATCCAACATTCCAGCAGCTGCTAAAGCTGAAGCAACGTCTGAAGAACAGATAATAAAGTTACCTTTTCCTCTTCTTGTTTCTTTAGCAATAACATTACATTCTCTTTCGATTTGCATGATTAGACCTTTAAATCTTTCAACCATCCATCTACCGTCTGAGTCTGTGTTTACATCAAATACACCACTTAGTGCAGTTGAAGTTTGAAGTGCGCCAATTTTAGCTTTGTTTAAAATTGTTCTTACAACTTCTCTGTTAATTTCAGCAAGAATTTCTGCTGATAGGATGTTAGCAAGTTCGCCTTCAGCGTCCAATCCATGAACTGCTTTAAGGTCTTGTGCTAATTCCATTGTGTACTCAGCTTTTAGAGCTCTTGACTTAGCTGTAACAGTTGATTTTTCGATTGAGAAAGCCATCTCACCGAATGCACCATCACCACTTTCGCCAACTCCAAGTCTTTCTGCAGCTGAAGTAGCTAAACCAGAACCGAATGTTGACACAGTGTCAGCTTCGTCTGCAATAGTACCATCACTGTCGCCGTCAGCAACGCCACCTAAACCTGTTGGTTCAGCTTGATGCGTACCTGTTCCGGAGAAGTCAGTATCAGCTTCATTAAATAAAGCCTCTGTTCCACCCTGAGTTGAGTATTTTGATTTCATTGCAAAGATAAGACCAGTAGGTCCACTCATTGGCTGAACGCCAGCGATATCATAAGCAATTAAGTTAGGCATAGCTCTACGAACTAAAGAGATTAATACTGGGTCAAATGAACCAATACTTCCACCACCAATATTATTGGCAGCTGCAGCTTCAGAAATATAATTTCCTTGTGCTTGAGCTCTTTCTTCTTGTAGGGCAACCTCTTGGTTTTCTAACAATCTAGCTGTAACAGCTTTCTTGTAGTTGTCTTGGATAGCTGGAGCTGATTCGTGTTCTAGAACCGGTCCCCATTTTTCCATTAAGTTTTTATCTGCGTTAAACATTTTTATGTTTTCCCCTATTTATTTAGTGAAATTAGTTATAGCTTGTGAGTATTTAGCCATAGTATCAGAAACGTCAACGTCAACAGTTCCTTCTCCTAATAAGCTATCTACCTCATCCACTGATTCAACTGAATCATTTTGGAAGTAAGATTCTTTAACAGTTTTTACTTTCATTTCGAAAGATTCTTTGTTATCGAATTCTATATCTTCTACTAATGATGCTAGTTTCTCAGCTTCAGTTTCTGCAAGCCCTGAAGATTGTTCTCTTACTACTTCATTCTTTTCAAATTTTTGAATTGAATTATGTAATTTGATATTATCTTCTGTGGTTTTATTTAAAGTATCTTCTAGTTCAGTAACTTGTTCGTTGAGTTCGTCAACTAAGTCATCCTTACCTTCAGGTACTTCTATGTAGTGTTCTGTGAACACTGATTGAAGTGAAGTCATAAAGTCTTCAGCAATTTCAGTCCTAAGACCGTTAGTAACTGCTAATTCGTTATCTGACATCCATCCTTCGACTACATAGTTAAGATATGAATCTACCTTTTCTACTAGTGAAGATTGAAGTTCAGTTACCTCTTCTTCTAAATTTTGAGCATATTCTGCTTCAAGCCTTTCAACTTCTTCGCTTAACTTACTTGTAAGTACAGCTTCGAATATTGCACCAGCTTTTCCACGGAATCCTTCAGACAATGTAGCCTCTTCTTTGATGATTGCGTTTAAGTCTTCATCGAAATCAATTGCTTCAACCTTAGCTTTCGCTTTTGGTTCAGGCATTTTAGATACTTTGTTTTCAGCATCTTTAGATGTTTTCAATTCTGGCTCAACACCGTCAACTTTGACTAATTGTGCGTAAAGTTTTTTTGCTTCAGTTGCGTTTGCTTTCTTAAGCATATCGACTGCAGCCTGAATGACGCCAGCTTTAGTTTTTGGAATTTCAACTTGAGGAGCTTCTTCTTTCACTTCCTCTTCGTCTTCATCTTCCATCTCTTTTACTTCTTCGTCATCATTTTTAGCTTCTTCAAGAGTTTCCTCGTCTAAAATTTCTTCATTTTCTACGAGCTCTTGCTCAGCTTCAACAGTCTCTACTACTTCTTCAGCGTTATTTAAAACGTCGTCTGACATAATAGTCTCCTATGATTTTAGATTTAATTTAGAGAGGAAATTTTTAAAAGCTCTTATTTCAGCTTCTCGTAAATTAGCACGAGGAGCGCTTTTAATTTCAGTCTCAATTTCTTCAATATCTCGTTGACGAATGAGTCCGTTGTCCCATACCCATTCAACACCTTCCATAACTCCATTTACGAATGCACTTGGAGCACTTGGGTCTTGAACAATATCTACAGTAGATAACATAAAGTCATCTCCCACATAACTGACTCCGTTCTTCTGAACGAGACTTCCCATACCACGACTTGAAACACCAAGCTTAACTCCGCCCTCGAGTAGTCCTTCGACTATTTTTCCCATAGGGGTTTTTAAGATTGATGCCTTTCCTACAACATCATTTCCCTGCCAATGGAGGTCTGTGATTTTGTGTGAAACTTTATCAAGATTTACTGTTGGTCCTTCTGGATGATTTAACTCTCCAACAGCTCTTCCTGTTTTAACTTGTTCGGTAATATACTTTTCTACGGCTTTCTCCATAGTTTTCTTTTCGTATATTCTACCATTTCTGTTCTTTTTATTCGATTGCATGAACACACCTTCGATATAATAGTCCTTAGAACCATCTTTCTTTTGTTCACAAATCGTTTCTATATTTTGTTCTACGTATTCTGTAATTAATTTCATTTAGATACCTAGTAATTTAAGCATATCATCTGCTGCCTTTTGTGCTTCTTTTTCGTTTTTATAGTCGTTATCTAATAACTCACTATCAACATACACTGCATATTTAGAACCTTTTTTAGAGATAACAATTTCTTTGTCTTTTTTCTTACCAGCTTTATAGGATTTGACTTCTTTTTCGCCACCTTTAAGCTTTACTTTCTCTCTTAATTCTACAAATGATAGCACGGATTTATTCCTCTGTTAGTTTTTCTTCAGCTTTACGCTGAACCATTCCTGACGCAATTTCTATTTTCTTTGCATCAAGAGCTGCGGTCATTTTATCAGCCATAATAGTATTAAACTGTTTACTAGCTGCTACGTTATTACCATCATTTAAGTTAGCTATCAATTCATTTACATCTGTCATTTTTAATTCCTTTGTTTATATATTTATAAAAACTTATGTCCCATTAGTCGTCCCAACGTGGGTCATCTCCATCTGGTGCATCATTTTCACCATCTTTAGTTTCCTGGTCGATTTGTTTTTGAATTTCTTCAATTTCATCATCAGTTTGACGTAATACATTCTTACGTATCCATTCGTTAGATATATATTTCCCTACATATTCATCTAGAGAACTTAACATATCAAACCTTTCTCTTAACATCTCTGATTGTTTTAGCTCAGAAAAATAGTTGTCTTCTATAAAATTAAAAGCAATACTTTCTTTCCATTCTTTCCAATCAGCTTCGGTTATAATACCTTTTAGTAAGAGTTGTGTTTTAAGTAATTGCATAAACAAATCAGAAAATCTTTTTCTTAATCTGTCTATAAACTTCTTAAACTTTACTTCATCTCTTGTAATCTCGGTTGTTCTTCCAAGACTAAATTGAGCTTCTTGTTCTAATCTGTTAACTGGAACATTTAATGATTTATATAGTTTCTTTTGGAAGTATACTATATCATCTATTTGTCCTAAGTTTTCGCCGCCTGGTAGCGTAGTGATTTCAGTTCCTCTTCCACCTTCTCTACGTGGTAAGAAGAAATCTTCCAACATACTCATATGTTTTCTATCGTCTTTGATATCACCAGTATTAGCATCATATACCAATTTGTTTCTATATTGATTCATAATACCTCTTAGGTATTCTTCAGCCTTACCTTTTGGTAAGTTACCAACGTCAATATAAAATATCCTACGTTCTGGGGCACGTGATATTCTGTATATTACCAATGAATCTTCCATCATTCTAAGTTGATTCACTGGCTTTAATGCCTTATGTAAGTAAGATAAGATTCTTTTTCTGCCTGGGTCCATTACACCTGATGTACAATATGCTATTGCATCTGGATATATTTTTAATCCCTGTTCTGCTCCATTCATTGTTTTATCTTGAAACAAAAAGAACTCATCAACTTTTTCTATTATTTTTGCACCTGTTTTAGGGTCTTGCTTTTCCTCAACCTCTTTTACTTTTCTAAGTTTAGTTGGGTCAATATACCTTAACTCTTTTATACCTTTTTTAGGAGAGCTATTATCGATAATGATATGATATGGTAATCTACCATCAATGTACCATTTACGATATATATCATGTGCATAAGCATTAAAGTTTAATAGCTTTAATACTTCATCGAACTCATTTTTTACTGATTCTTTTAATTTGTCTGATATCTCTAATTCATCAAGAACTAGATTTACTGGTGACTCATCATGGTCACCTACAATCGATTCATTTATAATATCTTCAATTGCAGCATCGCATTCTGGTTGTGATGCAATGTCTCTATACTTTAATATTAAATCAACTTCATTCTTGACCTTGTCACCGTCCATATCAATGTACGCGCCAAAGTGACCGCCAGCTTTAATAACACCTGAGCCGTCTTCATCAGTTTTTGGTACAAATGAAGGTAATTCTTTACCTTTTGTACTTTTCCTATTGATTTCGAATCCAAAAAATTCTGCCATGTTTTACCTCATATTATTGGAGGGACCATTGCCCCTCCTCTAATATTATTTATATACCTAAGAAGTAGTGTCAGATTCCCAGTATTGTACTTGGAATTCAACAGTGAACTCTTCGATGGTATTTTCTGAATCATAACTTACTTCTATCTCAGAAATGTTAGTTGGAAATAGACCTCTAAAGTCATATCTCTTAGTAACTTCTCCGCCTTTGTTCAATTGCTCAACAATTGCATCAGCTTGATAGTCAGTAGGATTTGATAATCCTGTATTTTCGTTATTATTATTAATACCATTCATCCAACGTTCCATTGCGTTTCTTACTTCGAAACCAACGTCATTGATTACAGTAATTGTCCAAGGGTCAAATGTTCTGTCACCAGCTATTTGCAGTGTTCTACCTCTGAATAATACAGGGATAGGTGCTATAATTGATGCAGGCATTTGAGCTGTTTTACACATGAATGATGTAAGTTCTACATCACCTTGTGCGTAACTTGGATAATTCATAGTTACTTTAAACAGGTTGGACCTTGCGCCACCACCTACTAATTTAGATTTAAAATCATCTACGCCTAAAATTGCCATGTGTTATCTCCTATGAACCTGAAATCTCGGAGAATTCTACTCCGGACCTTGTTGCTACGAAGCTCAATGTAATAAAGTTAATAGACCTTGCAGGCTTGACAAAAATGTCTGCTACAAATTTATTACCATCTACTACCGCTTGTGTATTGTTAGTGTTATCACAAACTACTAAAAAGTCTGTAAGTCCACGTCTTCCTTTTACGTCTCTTAAGAACGGTTCAACTAAGTTTCTGAACTGTGCTCTTGTAAATTCATCATTGAATTCAAATAGTTGTGCCTTAGCAGCTGTACTAATTGCTTTTTCCAATGTGATGAATAGTCTACGTACGTTAATTCTGTCGAATGATGAAGGTCTACTTAATAAAGTTTTATCACCAAATAATATTGTACCTTGTCCAGGTAATGATACTATTGGATTTACTCTTGCTTTATAAAGTGTATCTCTATCAGCTTTCTTAGGGTTAAACGCTAACTTGGTTACTCCTAAAAGTTGACCTCTGTTTACACCTGCTGGTGAGAACCATGCATCTGCCACGTTATCGGTGTTAGCACATAATCCTGCTTGGTGACCTGCAGCTCCAATCCATCTGTATACATCGTTATATTTGTCATATACATAAAGAGCTGTTGAATCACATGAAGCATAAGAAGATGAAGTTAAACCATCTGCAAATGTTTTCACATCTGTCGCTGGTGTTGAACTACCTACTGTATCTTCAATTGGAGGTGATACAAATGCCATACAATCTTTTCTTGAACCTGCAATTGATATTAAATCTTCTGCAATTGCTTCTTCGCCATTAGCGTCAGGAGCAGCAAAAAGTAAATTAACATCTTCGGTTTCAGAATCTTCTAAAAGGTCGAAACCTAATGCAATTTCTCCAGTTGTAGGAGCGTTATCGTCTGAGCCACCTGAAAGTGAACTCGTTTTAGCTGTTGTGCTAGTAACAAATGTAGTATTAGCTGATACAGTTTCACCTGCATCTGTTAAGTCAGTGTCATGACCCGCCCAATATATATACGCAGATTGTTGATTAATAACATCTTTGTAGTAATTAGATGAACCATCAGATTTTTTAGCATCTGAAGCCTGTGAAACATATGAAAATGTTTCTAAGACTGTTCCAACTTCGCCAGTAATAGCACCGTCTTCATCTATAACGACAATGTGTAACTCGTCGTTAGCAGAAGTTTTACCTAGATTTGATGCATACTCAGATGTTCCTGGAGCAGAATCGAATAAGCTAGACCATAATTTGCCTGTCATATATTCGATTGTTGCAAAGTTAGAAACATTAGCAGTAATCAAACCTACTTTTACACTATTACCTAATACACCTGGATGTTTTGCAATCCAGCTACCAACACTCAAACTAGAATTATCATAATCTTCATCATTTTTTATCAGCTGTCCGGAACCATCTGAAGTCGCGTTTTCGTGACCTGATGCTACTCGAACCACTTTAAGAGCATTACCATACTTTAAGAAAGATGCTGCTACTAAAAAGTGCTTAGCTGTGGAATCGTCTGGTGCACCAAATTTTGCTGCTAGTTCATTTTCAGAACTGACAGTTATAATTTCGTCAACAGGACCCCAGTTGAATGCACCTGCAAATCCACCAATGCTGGTTGATACTGCTGGGACTACATTCGTGGCGTCGATTTCTTGAACCTGAACGCCTGGTGATACTTGAAATGCCATCGCTTTTTCCTCTATTTTTGAGTTAGTTAATATGTTTCATAATACGAATATTCAATACTATTATTTATAATAAAATGTTTTCTATCGAATTAACTCTACTTCTTGTGAATTAAATTCTATAACTGGATTATTACTATTTGATATATCTATGACCTCATGAACATAATCTATACCATTTCTAGACCATTTAACAAGGTCTCCTTCAAAAACCATATCATCTGCTTGAACTTTATCTTCAAACATTGATTTATATGTATGTGGTTTAAGCCAATAATCTCTATTTTTAAACTGTTCTAAAACTTTTTTAGGTAAATTTTCCCCCGTTGCTTTACGATAACCTTTAGTACCTGGTGTTGAATTAATTTCAATAAACATTGGTGGTATTTTATTTCTATCTTTTGATGGGAATATATCTACACCTACCCATAATCCATCAACAGCTTTAGCAGCTTTTTCTACATGTTGTATCTCTAAATCAGTTAATTCTATTGGTGCTGGCTTTGACCCTAATGATACGTTTGTTCTAAAATCTTTTGCAACCTGTGGTCTTTTTATTGCACCATGAAACTTACCACCGATAACATGTGCACGAATATCAAATGTAAAATCATTTATCATTGTTTGTAATAACACACCCATATTAGGGTCTAGTTTATACATTAATTGTACAGTAGAATGTAATGCACTTTCTGAATCTACTTTAATAACACCAATACCTAATGAACCTGTAAGTGTCTTAAGAATAACTGGATATTTGCCACCTAATCTTTCCATAGCATCTATTGCTTTTTCTGGATGATGTATTAAAACAGTTTTAGGTTGATTTAGTTCTGCTTCAGCTAGATATAAACTTGTTCTATATTTGTCTGATGTAATTTCCATACACGCACGGGTATTTACACATACCACTCCAGCTCTTTCTAATTGAGTTAAAAAGTCTGACCATGATTTTCTTTTTGTAACAGGTGCTCTTACAAATACAATTGTATTATCATCAATTTTAAACTTTCTTTCTTTCTCTGCAATACCATCATAGATATACCTTACACCATTTTCTAAATCAGAATAAGCACCTTGTACGTCTACTTTAAAAGCTTTAAGACCTAACTTTTCTCCTTCCTTTATAAAGTCATCTGCAGTTGCTTCTGGGTCGTCAGGGTCTTCCGGGTCATCATACCATAGATATACGAATCGATATGTTTTCTCTTCTTCTTTTAAAACTGTTCTGTTTGTTTCTACTTTAAAATCGCTAAATTTTTGCATTTCCAGTCCACTCCTGCTCGAACCATATATTACCATCTGGGTCTTTACTATATTTATCTGTTTCATAGTTTCCACTTTCAACATAACCGAAAGGTAACATATCATCTTGTATTGCTTTTAATCGTTCTTTATATAACATATCTTTCATATCAATATTAGTTAAAGATTGAAATACATCTGTTGTTGTAAACCATGCAAACAATACTAAGTTCATCATTAGGTCATCATGATTTGGCGCAATTGCCATAAAGCTACTTCCTCTACTTACAAATGTACTCATTTCAACTATTGTTTGAGCATCGTTTATTTTTAATTTCTTTTGTTCTATTAAGTCTTTTATACTTGAACATCCGATTCTTTTAACTCGCTTAGTCATTGTAGCACCAAGAGCATTTGCTTTAATACTTGATTCAACAAACATATTTTCATATTCTAAATCATAATATAAACCATTACACACTACTCCACCTTGGTCATTACTTTCAATTACGACATATGCCATATTATAATAATTTGCGTATTTGTATATAATATCTGGTAATAACATCGGAGATATATTATTATCTCTAAATACTGCAACTTGCTCAAAAGGTTGAACACTTACATCTATTACAGAAAATGTACTATAGTCTTGATTACGTCCTTTAGATACATCAACACACATTACATATTCATGTTCTTTTATAGGTTGATGATATATAAATAAATTTTCTTTTATAAATTCTGGCTCAACACTTATTTGTGATAATAAATGATTTGCATCTATTAATGTATTACCTCTTCCATGAAAGGTATTACCAAACTCTTGTTCAAATTGCAACTCTGAAGTGTTCGATACAGTTTGTCTTTTCCATTCATCATCTCTTCCTGGTACATCCCACCAATCAACTCTAAATGGTTTAAAATCATTTGTTTTTTGTACGGCACCTTCCCATAGTTTATGATATACATTACCGATACCATTTGCTGTAGATGTAATAACAATCTGAGTATCTTTACCAGCTGATACTACAGGATATGTAGAAGTATAAAACTGTGCATCATTTTCTACAAAAGCAAACTCATCTAAAAATAATAAGTTAATTGACAAACCCCTAATAGAACTACCGCTTGTTGCTGAAGCTATTATCTTTGAGTTATTACTAAATTCAATACTACCTTTATTTAAAGCTTTACAGCCAGGCTGTAAAAAGAATGGCAAATTTTCTAATGCAAGAGTTATCCTGGCCAACATTTCTCTTGCAACAGCACCTTTGTTAGCTAATATTGCAATTGTCTTTTCAGGATGAAAACATGCATACCATAAAAGATAAACAACAGAAGATATTGATTTACCACTTTGTCTACATGCTAATACAATACTAAACCTATTATCATTAAAGTGATTAAACATTTTTTCTTGATAAGGATATAAATCAAAAGGTACTAGTCCTTCATCAAGTGATATAATCTTAATATAAGTACGTGCAAAGTATGCAGGGTCTTGCATACATTTTTGATATTCTATTATTTGTTCTTTACTAAACTCGGTTTCTACTCCGTCTCTCTTGACGTTTGGATTACCTAGATAGCCGAACTCATTATTCTTTAGCTTCGCCATCTATTACATTATCTCTATTTAATAACATCCTTTGCAAATCAGTTGTACTACCTACAAACATATTATTATTTGTCACTCTCTTAGCTTCTTCTCTTTCATCTTTTTGTAAATCTTTTTTCTGCTTTTGAAGATTCATTAATTTTTCTGTTGTATCACCAATGTTTTTTATTGTTTGTGATAATACTTCAAATGCTCTTGGATGTTCGGACTCTCTTGCCAATTCAGCAAGTACGTCCATTGACCTTGTTCCTGTATATATTAAATCTTTATAAGTTGCACGAGAAAATTCATAATCATCTTTTACATCTTTATCTATTTTAATGGGTCTATCTTTTTTTACTGTAGGTAAATTCTTTTCTAGACTTGCAGTTAATTTATCTTTCTTACTCATCTCCATCCTTTATTGTTGTAACTACTGAATAGTTATCATCTTCATCTGCAGTTGTAGGATTGATAGTTATATCCATTTGTTCCATTATATCAGATACATTACCTTTATCTTTAAAATCAATATTAATTTCTCGTATAACACCTTGGTCTCCTGTAGGACCATAGAACTTCATTTTCATTACAAAGTCTAGTTGATATATTAATACTCTTCTTTCTGTAAAATCTCCTTCATATTGGTCGTCAATATTTACACCATTTAATATGACAGCAACATCTTGTTTATGTGTAAATCCATCAACAGGAGTTATTGTTACATTATACTCAGGAGTAAAATAAGGCAAGATTTGTTCTACGATTTGTAAACCATCATCTTGATTTTTTGCCATAACATATAATGACATACCAATATCATATGATGTCCAATGTTTTATTGTCTTTTTCTTCGTGACATCTGATGCATGTAATTCTACAATCTTATTTCTTTTAGGCATTTTTTGAGCTGTATCAATTGTAAGTGATGTCATTTCAAAAGCCATTCTTGGTAATTTGATTGCCATAGGAGCATCAAATCCAGTTTCTTGGTCTAAACGTGATAAGAATTTTTGTTTAGGTCCATAAGCTAATGGTACTCTAACTTGATTTAATACACTACCATCTGCGGCTTTTCGAATAACTCTTAAATTATTAAATAGTGTACCAAATACAGCTACTGATTTACGCATTGTTGCGTGATAAAAATGGTCACTAAACATTAGTACGTCTCCGATGGGTCGCCAAATGGATTAGACTCTGAAAAGTCTATAAATCCATCTGCATCTATTTCAAATTCCATATTCTGAGCAGCTTCATCAGTCGAGAATACTCTACCACTAGAGGCATCAGCTATACTATCATATATAGCATTTATAGTTCCACTATATCCAGTATTATCGCCTACTAATGAAGCCGATGTAGATTCAATAAAGCTTTTATATTCTGTTGTTCCTGTAGCACCAATATTTGCAACATATATTTGAGAACTCGTATCAGATACTTTTGTTCTTGAAACAACTTCACCAAATACAACTACACCACTAGATACTGTTTGTCTTACAGTTTCACCAACTTCATAGTGATTACCACCAGTGATATTAATATCCATCGATAATTGATATGCAGATTGTGCAGTTTTATCATCAATCTCTCCAATACCTGTATCGAATTCTTCATCATTATATTCAAATAATTGACATTGCATTTTATAAACTGGTAAGTTTGATAATTGATAGAATGGTGAATCATCTTCTACAAAGGATATTTCAAAAAATGAATTTGTCATTGGTAAGAAGATTAAATCTCCTTCCTGTGGTCTTGGGTCAACTAGGTTAGATGAAAATACACCAATTCTTGATTCCCATCTTCTTCTTGATACAATAAAGGTTGCGTCATCTCTTATTTCTAATCCAAACTTAGAATATAAATCTCCTGCACCTTCAAATCCTTCGGTGTTTTCAATATACATTTCCATGAGATATGCATCATCGAATTTTGATGCTGGGTCTTCACCTAATACATTATCACGATTTACAAGAGTACGAGGAATGTAATAGACATCTTGTCCATATATTCCTAATGATTCTATTATCAGGTCTTCGTAAAGGTTTTGTTCACTTTTTACGGCCTGAGAAAAGTATACATTTCTCGGCATGTTTTATCCTGTCATGAAGTCGACTGGTTGTTCCCAATTCAATCTTGCTTCTTCTTCTAATCTGGTTATCTCTTCGTTAGCATCATCAAATAATTGACGGCCATTAAATGTTACTCCACCTGGCATTACCATACCTTCAAACTTAATTAAGTTTTGACCCCATTGTCTTTTTAGCAATGCTGTACAATATCTCTTTAAAAAGTAATCATTATATACATCTGTAAATGTATCAGGGTCAATAATACGATAGCATTCAACAATAAGATAATCATCAACTTGTACTTCTTCAGACCAATCCATAAATATTTCTAATTGATTCTTATGTCTTTCAAAGTTAATATGTTTCTCATCTGAATCGACAACTACATCTAATAAAGATAAAAATTGTCTTGACATAACATATTCAGTTAAATTACCCATAAAGCCGACTGAATGAATATCATTTAAATGTATTTGATATCGTATATCAAACATGTCAGTAGATGTAACAGAATCTCGTATAGGCATAACTCTTACAACATCTGTAATTAAGTCATTGACTGTAATATATTTATTATCAATATCTGTTTGAGTAACTTGATGTTTTAAATAAAATTTTTCGATTGAATCTGCATGGTAGTGTTGATAGAACTGTAAAGACTCATCGACTCTATCATCGATTTGGTCTTCATCAAGATTTATCTCAATCACTGGTGCACCTAGTGACCTTAAACAATAATCGATAAATGTTTGTTTGCTATTTGGTTTTGCCATATTTAATTCCTATTATATTCTATTTATAATAGTTTATTCCTCTATTGCAGTCCATTGTTGGTTTTCTTCGTCCCAATAATAAGTATTTTCATCTTCTGGTTTTGATGTTGGTGGTAGCCAAACACAAGCATCTTCGTCCAATGTCCAAGATGGAAAAGGTTGTGGTGGTATAAATGCATCTTTTGTGGTATCGTATGTATAACCAACAGTTGCGTAATTTTTTCTTAATGCTTTAGACTGGTCTGAAGATGGTGTATTTGAATCAGGTTCATAATGTACTCCACCTCTTGTATTGTAAGATGTTTGTAACCATGCTCCTGGTGTACTATCTACAAATGTATCAAAAAAATCTTCATCAGCTCTTATTACATTTATTACTTTACCATTTTTTATTTTTGCCCAATGTGCCATAATATCTCCTATGTAGTATAAGTTCCTGAACTTGTAAATTTAACAATAGTGTCAGACCCAGATGTAGTTACTGTTGGTGAACCAGTTGTTATTCCGCTATAATCTGCAGTAGCCATTCTTAGTATTACTACTCCAGAACCTCCTGCTCCAGTTTGTGAACCCGCTGCTCCGCCACCTCCGCCAAGATTTGCTGTACCATTTGTACTTCCAGTTCCACCACCTCCAGAACCGCCTGAACCACTTGAAGCTCCACCACCACCATAAGTGACAGCACTTCCAGTAATACTTACAGATGTTCCTGCTCCTCCATCAGTGCCTGTTCCATTGGCTCCAGTGCCACCACCGCCACCACCGCGGTCTGCAGACTCTGAACCAGTTCCTCCATCAAATCCTTGACCAGCCGTTCCTGACCTACCAGCACCCGTCGATTCTTGACCACCGCCTCCGCAACCGCCATCTGTACCAACTACACTATTACCACCGCCGCCACCGCCGCCGAGTGATGTAACAGTAGTAAAATTCCCACCAGAAATACTTGAATTATTTCCTTGTGTTCCAGCAGTATCGTGACTGGATACTCCACCTGCAGCTCCTGCACCAACAGTAATTGTTAAAGTATTTTCAGGTTGTACTTCTAACGGATTTTCTGCTGAAGAAGCTCTACCAGAAACGGTACCATAAGATGTTCTTAATCCACCGGCGCCTCCACCTCCACCAAATCTAGCAGGAGAGGTACAGTCACCACCACTGCCGCCGCCACCTAAGATTAGATAATCTATAGTATATACAGTAGTTAATATTCTCCAGACAGTGCCATTATATTGTTCTAATTTTCCTAATGTTGTATTAAATCTTATTGCACCGGCTGATACAGTTGGCCTTTGAGCTGTTGTTCCATTTGGAACTCTTATTGCATCTGTTTGAGTACCAACATCTAAACTAACCGCAGGTGCATTGTTTCCAATTCCAAAAAATCCAGTGGCATCAAATCTACCATATTCAACTCTAGGTACACCACCACCAAATTCTGCATCTGTAAAGTCTGCATTTGAATCCGTGTTTGTGTTTGAACCTGCACCAAACAGAATAGTTCCACCTGAAGCTGGTCCCGCTGTATCATTTGCATCAGCAACAATACTAACGGTTGTATCTGCTGTTAGAATTAAATTTCCTCCACTATGCACATAATTTGTGGTATCATTTGGACCTAAGTAGATATTTCCGTCTACTTGTAATTTTTGTTGAGGATTATTCGTTCCAATACCAACGTTGCCTGAAGATGTAATGTTTAAAAGATTTGATGCGTCATGAGTTTTAAAAGATAGTATATCTGAATTAGAACCTTCAACTCCCATAAACCAATCTCTTGAATCATTTGCTATTTTTATATAGACATCTGCATTTGTGCTAGAGTCTCTAATATGCAATTTTTCTGCAGGATTATCAGTTCCAATTCCAACATTGCCTGTTGCGCCAACTATTCTCATAGCCTCACTTGTACCGTTAGCATAAAACTGAAAACCTTGTATAGAACCTACGCCTGTATAAACAGTAGAAGTACCAGCACTTGTTTGTAGCTTTAACGCAGCAACTCCTGAGCTGCCTGATTGTATTTGAGCAGTCACATTGCCACTAGCTTTATACACATGAAGTTCTCTTGAAGGATTATCAGTTCCAATTCCAACTTTTCCTGTGTTGTTAATAGTCATTGCAGTGACAGGAGCATTAGAGTTAGTAGTTTGAAATTTTAATCCAGAACTTCTAAGTGCTGTAACAGAGTAATCTGATGTTCTATATGAATATACTGCAGGAGCAGAATCATTAGAGCTTAGTGAGCCATTAGATAAAATTAATGAACATGTGATACTTGTATTGCCGCCTTGACCATTTGCCTTAACAAGTACTGCTGGACTACTAGAGTCCGTTTCTATACTAAGCATTTCGGAGGGGTCATTTGTTCCAATTCCAACTTTTCCATCAGCGTCAATACGCATAGTTTCTGTTACTGCATCACCAGTCCAGAAACGCATTTCAGCACCAGTATTTCCTATTGCAACTTGACCGGCTGAATCTTTTAAACTAATATACTGTGTACTGTCAGTACTTTCAAAATGCGCAGTGGCATTTGCTGTTCCACTATTTACTGTTAATTTTCTTACAGGATTATCTGTTCCAATTCCAACTTTGCCTCCATTAGATAAAACAAAATCATTAGCATCTCCACCAGTATTATACATATGAAGATTACCCGACGCGTCTTTATAAATTCTACCAGAGTTTGCATGAGAGCTTGTGATTGTTATACCATCATTACTGCCATCACCTTTTTGTCTAATACCAAGAGTACCACCTGTACTGGTCGCGGAATTTGTAGAGCCTACAATTTGTAATTTAGTTTGGGGGTCATCTATTCCAATTCCAACATTGCCACCATGAGGATTTAAAAGTAAATAATCTCCTCCAATTGTCTGCAATCCTGCTGCATTTGCTGTATCATCTACAAATATTTTTAATCCATTAGTTCCACTTGGGCCTTCAAATAAAGCAAGATTACCAGTTGAAGAATCGCCAGCTGTAGAAGCGCCTTGTACCATTAAAGCATTATCAGGATTAGTTGTTCCGATACCAACATGACCAGTAGAACAATCCATCGTAATAAATTCATAAGTGACTGTATCATCTGCATCATTTACGGCTTGTAGTTTTAATCCAGAGCCATTCTGAGTTAATCTACCTCTTCTTTGATTGGCTGTACCACCGCTGTCTTGTAAGTTGAATTCAGCTGCTACTGTTCCTTCTAGTTGCATTTCTGCTATCCCAGTCTTTTTAATATGAACTTGATAGTCAGGGCTATCCGTTCCAATACCAATATTTCCACCATGCTTTAAAACTAATAATTTATTATAGACACTATTAGCATCATTTACTGACCTAAATTCAAGACTTTCATAACCTGATGCACCTATTGCTCTCATTTCATAAATTGATTTATCAGCAACTCCATTACTATCAGTCATTCTAATAATTGGGTCTGTTGAAGAAAGTTCTAATAAGGTATAAGGATTATCAGTTCCAATTCCAACATTATGACTTGTGTCCATACAAAGACCACTACCTTGATTACCAGTAGTATTAATAAAAAATATTTGTGGGTTTGCATCTGCACCTATCTCAAATGAATTTTGTGTAGTTGTAAATCTAACTTGTGCAGCTGCTCCAGCATTTTCTTCTTGCAAATGTAGCTCAGTTCCACCTGCTGATGAAATATGTAAATCAGCATTAGGATTATCAGTTCCAATTCCAATTTCGCCTGTTGAAATGATAGACATAAAGTTATTTACTGAATTAGCTCCTATATAACCTTTAAATCTTCCATCCGACCTAGTGTATTCCCACTTAGCTTGTCCAGATGTCGATTCGGTATTACCAAATGTTAAAGTAGAAGTTGTACCACTTACACTTTGTTTAACCCAATCGTTCGATTGATCGTCAGAAACTAAAGTAGCACCTGTAATAGATATCCCTTTATTAATTTCAAATACATCATTAGTGCCATCATAAGTAATAGTAGCACTAGCACCATCAACTGTAATACCTGCTCCGTTTGCTGCAGCTGCATTGGCTGCTCCTGATGCTAATGTAAGATTTAAATCATCTACTGTCATTGTAGTAGAATTAATTGTAGTTGTTGTTCCATCAACTTGTAAGTTACCAGCGATAACGACTGTTCCAGTATTGTCTCCTACTGCAGCCGGGTCGATAGTAAATGTTGCAGGACCTGCTAAATATCCAGTTGTTGTAATATTGCCAAATGTTGGAGTAGCAGTTGTTCCCACATCTTGTCCTATTGATATTTCACCTGAGGAATATGTAACTCCAGTTCCACCAGATAAACGCGAATCAACTCTTGCATTTGTAAAGTAAAGATTAGTTGAACCTTCACTTAAATCATCAGTATCAGCAGATGCAATTCGAGCATCTGCTCTTGCGTTTGTAAAGTAAAGATTTGAGCTTCCTTCTGATACATCATCAGTATCAATTGAAGTTAAATTACTTGTTGATACTGTAAATGAAGTATGCAACATTGCAGAAGTAATAGTATTATCTGCAACATGGTCGCTTGTAATATAGTCGTTAGGTATTTTACCAGTATTTAACTGACCGTTACTATCTATTAATTGTGCTAATCTTCTGTTTAATGTGAATGCCATTTATCTATTTATATTCCTAAGTTGTTTGCCCTGGAGCTAAGTGATTTACACCAGCGCTTTTAAAATCAAAATCTGATACGAATTCATGAGTTGGCCAAGTCACATTACTTACTATACCATTTTTCCAATCCACTATTGGAGTTGTTTTTGTTATATCTCTTAAAGCTTGCCTATAAGTTATCATTGCTGATTTTTGGTTATCTGTCATTGGAAAATCAGATGAAGTATATTTATCTGTTAATCCTAATAAGTAATCTCGTCTTTTTCTTATTTGAGCTAAGCCATATTCTGTAGCTGCAGCAGTCTCTTCTGCAGTTAAGCCTGTTCCTTTTTTTTCTAATAATATATTTAAAATATCCATAATTTCCTTTACTGTTCTATGATTAATATTGGTTGATTTGACCTTGCATAGCATTGCCATTCGTATCTATAAATTATATCTCCTGTAGTATCTCCAGCTCTTTGCCTTATCATAGTTTCTCCAACAGCTGTCTGGGCAAGTTGAATAGCATCAGTCCAAGTCCCTGAACCACTTGAAGTTGCATCATATGATACAGAATTATGACCATAAGTAGAACTTCCTACTTCTCCATATCCTTGAAATCCTATTACAATACTAAAATTCTCACTTGCACTATAATAATACTGTCCAGTAATTCTCATGCAGACAGCACCCCATGATACGTTGTGCCAATCTATTTTAATTGCATCTGTCCAAGTGGTTGTTTCAGAATATTTAAATGTTTGTCCAGCATGTTGTTTGTTTCCGCCGTGATATCCGTGTCTTCTACCTGCTAATGTTCTCGCAGGTATTACTGATTGTACATCACTATTAGTTCCTTCTCCAAAATGTATTATTTCGCTACTTGCATCACAAAAGAAATTATATTGTTCATTATCTGATTCAACTCTAAAGTCGACATTTGATGCACCATCTTGATTTATAACTACTGAGTCGTTAGCAGTACCTGAAATTAAGGCATTTGCTCCTCCAATGCTAAAGTTGTTAGTAGTCATATTTATTGTATTTGCTGTACCATTTGCGGCAGTTATAAAAAGAGCATTAGTTGATGCGTCAAAATATAATCTTGCGTCTTGTCCGCCACCAAACATAAGTAACTTATTATCTTCAAAGCTTAAATGGCCATATATTTCAGTGTCGCCTGTACCATCTATTTTTAATCTTACACCACCAGCATTAGTATGTAATCTTAAATTTCTACTTCCATCATAGCTTATTCCACCATCGTAGGCATCTGTGTTATTTGCATTATCTCTAGAGAAAGCATACCAACCTTCAGATGTTCCATTATACACTGCTATACCGCCGGCTGAACCTGAACCAACTACTAAATTATTAGCTTTGGCATGATTATCGCCTGGACTGCTAGTACCAATTCCAACATTTCCTGATGAGTCAATTCTCATGCGTTCTGTAAGATTACCGCCATTAGCTCTAGTAGTAAATCTTAATGCAGCAGCATAGTTTCCTGAAGAAGTATTTTCTTTGATACCTTGTATTGTTGCAAAATTAGTTGTATTTCCACCACTAGTATATTCACCTCTAAAAGTTATTCCTGCACCCGGAAGTGTACCATTGTAAGCAGTTCTATCAACTAAACAAAGATTAGCTAAACCACCACCCGATAAAACATTAGTACCATCAACCTGTAAACGATATTCCGGGCCAGTCTCTCCAATTCCAACATTGCCATTACTCTTAATACGCATTTTTGATGACCCATTACCGGTTTCAAAATTTATATATCCAGACGAACCATCGATAATTTGTATAGTATTAATACCTGAATCATCAGATAAAATTAATCCTGAGCTGCCACCTCTTAAATAAAGATAATTATTTGTATGATAAGTAAATCCTGGAGACTCAAATGAAGATGTTTGACCAATCATCTGCAAATTACCATTAGCAGTTATACGCATGCGTTCTGTGTTGCCACCAGTAGCAAAAAGCATATTAGATTGTGACCTAATAGCTAAATCATCTACCGAAGACGTTGCAATCATATCACCTGCTGTAGTAGCTACTTGTATTCCTGCTTTAAAAGTAGCTCCATTTAAAAATCTAAGCCTTATATCATCTGTGTCTGAAACTTCAACACCACCAACATTAGCAGCACCTGAAAGGTAGAGGTCTTTAAATCTATGTGTGCTTTGACCTAAATCTACTAAATTATCTACTTCGCCACCGCCTGAAGTTGCAGGTACTATTCTTTCTGTGCTTCCATCAATAAACTTAAGACCTGCACCATTACCTGACGAAGTATCACCTACAATAAATAATGAACCATTATTAGTACCAATAGAGCCAACTGTTCCGCCATCTTTTCTAAACCTAATAATCTCCCCATCTGAAGATAATCTATCTGCAATAATTGGAATACCTGAAGCTATAGGTACAATTGTTCCTGAACCACCAATACGAACACCTGCTGTTCCATCGTCAGAAGTCTTACCCACAAGCAGATTCCCTGATGAGTCTATTCTCATAGCTTCACTAGCTGCGGTATTGTAAGCACCAGTAGAAAATACTATTTCACCATCAGGTGATTGTACTGCTTGACCCCCATTTACAACTTTAATACTTGCAACTGTATGTGTTCCAATACCAGTTGTATCTGATGTATAAAATTCTAAACCACCTAAAGCATCACCCGCTGCCCAGCTACTACCTTTTACTTTTGAATCTCTTAATCTTAAAACTGGGTTATCTGCAAAAAGCTCTAGTAAGGTGTCAGGGCTATCCGTTCCAATACCAACCTTATTATTACCACCATCAATAAACAGCATGTTTGCGTTACCATTTGACTCAACTCTGAAGTCCATATCAAGAGAGTTTTCATTAAAGACAACTTTACTTGCAGACCTACTCCAAGTCATAACAGTATTTTCACTTGAACTTGTTAATCCACCAAGCTCACCCTCATTTGTTGAACCATCATACTTTATAAAAGCACCATTGTTGGAATCTTCCATCATATAAAATCTAGGCCCGTTCGCATTTGTGGGACCTAATATTTTTATATCCTTATTAAAATCCCATTCATCATTTGTACCATCATAGGTAATAGTCGCACTTGCACCATCGACTGTTATTCCAGCACCATTGGCCGCTGCAGCATTAATTGCACCAGTTGCTAATTGAATATTTAAATCATCTATATTTACAGTGGTTGAATTAATTGTTGTGGTTGTACCATCAACTTGTAAATCGCCTGCAATTACAACTGTTCCTGTATTATCGCCTACTGCGGCAGGGTCAATTGTAAATGTAGCAGGTCCTGCAATATAACCTGTAGTTGTAATATTACCAAATGTTGGTGTTGATGAAGTTGCAACATCTTGTCCTATTGATATTGCTCCACCCGATACAGTAACACCTGTGCCACCAGAGATTGCTCCTTGTGCTCTTGCATTTGTGAAATATAAATTTGAACTACCTTCTCCAATATCATCAGTATCAAGCGTAACTGAGCCTCCTAATGATACAGAGTTTGAATTAACTGTTAATGAACTATTTGTTAAACTGGTATTTGGTATGGAACCAATTTGAATAACTCCAGTACCTGAATCATAACTTAAACCACCACCAGTAACAGATACAGAGCCTCTTGCTCTTGCATTTGTAAAATAAGTATTAGTACTACCTTCACTGACATTATCAGTGGTAATACCTGTTAAATGAGAAGATGAAATAGCTCCTGATGCAATATGAGTTGATTCAACTGCTCCAGTTTCTATAACATCTGATGTGATTTTTGTTAATGCCATTAAATTTTATTTCCTATGGTGTTTTATCATCATCTAAATTTTCTAAAGAATTTTGATGAGTTTGATAAGCCGTTTTTACAGAATCCGTCCATAAAGCTGTACATAATCCTTGTATTTCTGTGCTTTCAGACGAAACATCAGTATCTTCCCAAGTATCTCCATTTTTAGTAGATGGAGCATAATAAGTCCATTGAGGAGTTCTTGTTATTTCATCTCCATCTTCTTTAATTATTTTTGCTTTTTCTACTTGAATAACTTTATATGGTTCTGTGACATTTATATTTATATCTATTACTTCTGTTGTTATTGCCATTTTTTCTCCTATGCTAATTTCATTACACTTAAATGATTCACTGTATTACTTGTGCTACTTAATACAAAGCTTGCACTTCCTGCTATTGCTCTTACAACAAACCTTGCTCCAGCTACAAGATTCAATATAGCATCAAGTGGGGGAGCATGCTCATAAGAACTTTGTGTATTTGAAGTTATATATAATCTCACTATTTGTACATAACTTCCAGACCCCGAACCTGAATTATCAACATATATTGCAAATTGTGTAGGCGCCCGAAATGGTGTTGCCTCTGTTCTAAATCTTGCACTTATTGCATATCTTCCAGCTACTGGAACAGTTATTTCTCCAGATGAATTAGTTAAACCCTGATTATACATTAAATATGTTGAATTTGTATCACTAAAATTAAGGTTAGACCAACTTGTAGTGACTGTTTGATTTGAAGGCAAACCAAATCTTCCACCTAATTGATATTCCATAGTATGCGCGCCATTTGAGCCATACATTCTATGAACTCTTTTATTTCCTGTCCAAGCATAAAATTCCATTTGGTCTTCAGATGCGCCATTACCCATTCTTAATTGCCATTGATGGCCAGTTCCATTACCCCATGTTGTACTACCGCCACCAGTTTTAAATCTTAAATGTGATTGAAGATTAGAATACATTCCAATACCACCATATCCATTTGTGGTTTGTAATTCTCTTACATCTAAACTAGTGTATGGCTCAGCATTACCTGGATGTTTGTTTCTCATTGTTATTCCAGTATTACCAGCAGAACCACCTTCAGTAGCTGGTATATTTAATGCCCCGCCTTCTGCATTACCATTAATTTGAACTAATACTTTTTGCCAATCATGGTCCACAATTTCAAAAGTTCTTCCTGTAGTACCACCACCTAATTGAACAGTTAATGTTCCTTCATTTCTATCACTAGCTCTTCCTAACCATGCTTCTCCAGTATTTGTTTGTCCACTAGCAAATGAACCAACTTTTAACTGGTCACCAATACTAACTGAACCACCATGAAATACTGTATCACCATAACTTCGAATCATTACATCTTCGTTATTTGCAGCATCTGGTAATCTTAAGAAATAACCAGAACCAGCACTATATGACATTTGAGCTGTTGGAGTTCCGCTATCTTTACCAGTTGTTATTCTTATTTCTGGACTATTTTCATTAGAATCTCTATGAATATGCAATGAACCTGCTGGTGAAGCAGTACCTATACCTATATCACTATCAACATCCATTACAAAAGCAGCATCATCAGTTGTTGTTCTAAAATTAGCTATTTGAAAATTATCATTATTATCAATACCAACTCTATATTTTGCTGTTCCACTTCTATCAAATCTAACGCCAGAATGAGCAGTAGAATGCTGTTCATTAATTGTTAAAGCTGAATATAAAGAACCATCAATATTTGCATTTGGTTCTAAATCTAAAACTGCTCCTGTATTACCCGCAGCATTAATAGTTGCTCTTGTTGCACCACTGGTTTGAAACTCTATTATATTAGTATCTCTTACAAGTATACGATTTGAGTTTGCTGAATTATCAGCTAGTACTATTCCTGATGAACCTCCCTCTAAATATAAATAATTATTGGTATGAGCAAATATAGAATTATTTGTATCAGTAGCTCCAACTTGACTGAATTGTAATCTTCCATCAGGAGTAATACGCATTCTTTCACTGCCATTTGTAAAAAATTCCATTGGTGTAGAAGAACCTGCAGCACTTATTTGAAATTCAGCATTAGCCGCTGAAAGTTGGCCTGTAAGAGTTGTATTATATTTTAAGTTTACATTAGTTGTATTTGCAGACCCTCTAGATATTTCTAAAGCTGGATTTGCATCAGCAGTTAATGTTAGTGCACCAGTTAATGTACCACCTGCTAATGGTAATTTAGTCGCAATACTATTGGTAACGGTTGTGCTAAAGTTTTCATCATCACCAAGTGCCGCAGCTAATTCATTGAGTGTATTTAACGCATCAGGTGAACTATCAACTAATGCTGATATTTCTTGTTGAACAAAAGCAGTAGTCGCAGGAGCAGTTGTATTTGTTCCTGAACTTGCTGTTGTCAGAGTAATTTGGTCTGGTGTTATTACTCCATCTGCGATTAATTTTACCTTTGTTGCCATTTATATATTTATCCTTCTAACTCCGTTATTCTTGCTTTTGCTGCATCTAATTCTATTTTAAGTTCTTGCATACCTTTTAATATATGAATTATCATATCTTTATTTAATAAACTAACTGTTTGCGGTTTAATATCTCCAGCTCCTGCTTCTGCAGTATCGCCTTTTTCGTCTACTTCTTCTTGCGTAAATACTGCGTCATATTCGCCATTAACAAACTCAGGAAATACTTCGTGCAATTCATGAGCAATAACACCAATTTGCTGTTCATCAGTCGGCATACTAGATTCTTCATTCCAATTATATGAAACTAATCTTAACTGAGCTATTTTATCTAATGATGATGTAGCAATAGGAGTTATATTTGTCTTATACCTATAATCTGAGCTACCAGCAAAAGTTATACCACTGCTTGACCCAACTAAATATTGACCTTGAACACCATTATTTGATCGATATTGCATTATACCAATAATATTTGCATTGTTTGTATTATTAATAATTATTGATTCATTACCAGAACTAGATGAGTTTCTTGTTAAACAAAGGTCGCCGTTATTTCTTTGTCTTATTCCTTGTCCAGAACCATAAGAACTACCAAAAGTATTTGATTCACCCGCAGCGAATCTAATTTTTTCCGCAGTTCCACTTCCTATATGAATTGATAAAACATCACTATCAAGTATCTGAATTCTTGCTCGTTCAGCACTTTCGTCTCTAAAAAACATATAATTAGCTTGGTTTCCACCAGCTTGTAAATCGAGTGCTGCCCAGTTAGTATTAGTATTTGTTACCTTTAGTCTTGTACCACCTGTTCCCGAAACTTCTAATTTATCTGAAGGACTCTCAGTCCCAATACCAACTTTACCAGAGCTATCAATAGCAAAGTCTCTTCTTCGTGTACCTGCAGCACCAGCAGCATGATAATTAACTTTATACTCGCTATCACCAATGAAAACTTCAAAAGCGCCTTTTGAATTATCATCAGCTTGATGTCCACTGCTGTAATAGTAGTTATTTGAAATATAACCACCACCAACAAAATTACCCATATTCAAATTTGTAGTACCTGATGCGCCTTTAAGAACTATTT
>Ga0208434_1000053_pt1 | contig 57571 bp, 65 predicted proteins | sample 13_taG_FD_184086 | JGI IMG/M metagenome (GOLD analysis project Ga0208434, IMG submission 184086) | Marine viral communities from the Subarctic Pacific Ocean - 13_ETSP_OMZ_AT15268 metaG (SPAdes) (version 2) | ecosystem: Environmental > Aquatic > Marine > Oceanic | place: Pacific Ocean | collected... | reverse complement strand
CATGATGGGTCTAATAGTTATATTAGCGATCAAGGCTCAGGTCATTTAAAACTATTGGTTCGTGATTTTAGAATTAATAACGACTCTGACACTAAACAGATAATGAAAACTGTTGTTGATGGTCAGGTAGAGCTTTACCACAACAATTCTAAAAAGTTTGAAACAACCTCCACAGGCATCGACGTAACTGGCAGTGTGACGGCTGATTCGGCCCTGTTGTCTTCTACAAGCGGTGGTTCACTTACTTTGCAAGATTCTGACGCTTCCACTGCGTTTAATAAAACTGAGTTTGCAAATGGAGGCGGCTACTTAAATATAAACACTAGGCAAGCAAACGGCACATTTGTTTCAACAGATTACCAAAGCTTAAAAAACGCAACTGGAGCTACTACGCATCAATTTTCAACTCAAGGTAGTACGAGATTTAAAATCGACAGCACAGGCGACATTAGCTTCTACGAAGATACGGGGACAACCGCAAAACTCACATGGTCAGCTAGTGATGAAGACCTAAAGTTTGCTGATTCCTCTAAGGCTATCTTCGGTGCTGGCTCTGACCTACAGATTTATCATTCAGGTAGCCACAGCATTATTGCTGAAGAGGGAAATGGCGATTTATACCTCCGTTCTACAAATGGTGATGCTGTTTGGATTTATGCTGGTGGCACTACAAGCTCCAAAAAGCGATTAGCCGCAAAAAGCACTGGCGAGGTAGAGCTATATCATGGAAGCACTGCTCGTTTAGCCACCACCTCCACAGGCATCGACGTAACTGGCACAGTGACTGCTGATGGTTTGACTGTTGAGGCTAATACGGCAACGTTTTCCGCAGGAACAAGCGGAGACATGGAGCTTGTTATCCAAGCAGATACAGATAACAACGATGAAGGCGATAGTCCTAGTTTAGTTTTTAAACAAGACGGCGGTAATACCATAGGTCGTATAGGTCTTATTGGAAATGCTAATGACGTTTTTACAGGGTCAGCAGCTAATGCGCTTTATATTGGTAACAACGAAGTTGCAAATGTACAGATTTACACCGATTTAAAAGAGCGCTTAAGAATAGGAACCGGCGGCGACATTAGCTTCTACGAAGACACTGGCACTACTGCAAAACTCCAATGGCTGGCTAGTGATGAAGACCTGAAGTTTGCAGACAACTCCAAGGCTGTCTTCGGTGCTGGCTCAGACCTACAGATTTATCATGATGGTACGCACAGCAACATCAAAGAAAGTGGAGCAGGCGACCTTCAAATTTTTGGTGACAATGTAAACATTTATAACGCCGCAGGCTCACAAAATTTAATTAATTTGACTTCTGGTGGTGCCAACACATTATTTCATAGCGGTTCAGCCAAACTAGCCACAACCTCCACAGGCATCGACGTAACGGGAACTGCTGTAACTGACGGTCTAGACGTAAACGGCACAATTAAGCTGAATGGTAACTATCCTACGGGTACGGCAAACTCAGCTTTAGGTTCTGGTGCATTAAATAGCGTAGGAAGCGGAGGAAATAATAACGTTGCAATTGGTAACAACTCACTTTCCGCTTTAACATTTGGTGACGCCAACATTGCTGTCGGCCCTTACGCAATGGATGCGGTAACAACTGGTTCAAATAATACCGGTCTTGGCTATGGAGTCTTGTCCGCCCTTACCACTGGAATTAATAATGTAGCTTTAGGAAAAAGCGCACTTGCCGTCTCAACTGCAAGTCGGAACACCGCTGTTGGTGCCAACGCTTTATCCAGCAATACAACTGCAACAGAAAATACGGCTATCGGCTACGCAACACTTCAAGTGGTGACTACAGGCGGTCGAAGCACAGCGGTTGGCTACGGTTCATTCTCGTCGCTTACTACTTCTGGTGGCAATGTCGGTGTCGGATACCAAGCTGGTGCCGCCGCGACTACCGGATCCGATAACGTTTTAATTGGCGACAGGGCAGGTCAAGCGCTCACAACTGGCTCGTCGAACGTGGGTATTGGTAAATTTGCCATGTACTCACAAACTACAGCAACTGGCAATACTGCTCTCGGTAGAGATGCGTTGAAAGCTAACGTGACTGGCGCAGGTAATACGGCTCTGGGTTATCAGGTTCTGGAAAACAATACCGGAAGTAATAACACTGGTGCAGGTTACAACGCTATTCAGGCAAACACGTCAGGTGAATATCTCACGGCCTTTGGTTATCGAGCATTAGATTCAAACACTACAGCGTCTTTTAATGATGCTTTTGGCTATTTTGCACTTACTGCAAACACTACAGGAACAGGCAACGCGGCGTTTGGCACGTCTTCTTTAGACGCAAACACTACAGGTAACCGCAACGTAGCTTTAGGCGGAGCCGCGCTAGGCGCAAACACCACCGCCTCCAACAACACTGCTGTTGGTTATCAGGCTGGATACAGCGTTACCACTGGCACCGGCAACGTAACGATGGGCGCAGAAGCCGGTAAAGGCATTAACACGGGGAACGGTAACATCGCTATTGGTGGTCTGTGGTCGGGAAGCGCTAACGCCCCCATGCAGTCTTCGGTAACCGGAAGCGCCAACATCGCTATTGGCACTGGCGTTATGGTCAACCTTACCTCCGGTGCAGGTAACGTCGGCGTTGGTTTCCTGAGTAGTTCTGCGATTACGACAGCAAGTCAGACAACTTCAGTAGGGCAACAGTCTCTTTTCAGTCTAACTACTGGCTCGCCAAATACAGCGTTTGGCTATCAAGCTGGATACAATACCACAACGGGAAACAACAACGTCTACCTTGGCGCTTATGCAGGACTTAGTAACGTAACCGGAAATGTAAACACGTTTATTGGTGCGTCAGCAGGATACAGCTCAACGGCTGGAAGTAACACGGCTGTTGGTCAGACAACCTTGTATGCAACGACTACCGGCGTAGCGAACGTTGCAGTAGGTGGGCCGCACTCCGGCGTTCTTAATCCCGCCATGAGATTTAACACAACGGGTAGCTATGGTACTGCTGTTGGTGTAGGTGCTTTGGCAAGCAACACCACCGCTAACAGCAATACGGCGCTTGGTTACGGCTCTTTGTATGCAAACACCACAGGCACTAACAACGTCGCAGTAGGCGCTCTAGCTCTTGATGCTAACACCACCGCCTCCTACAACACTGCTGTTGGTAATCTGGCTGGGTCTAGCAACACTACGGGCGTTGAAATTACTTATTTAGGACAGCAAGCTGGTTACAGTAATACCACCGGTTCATATAACACAGGTGTCGGTGTCAACGCGCTATACACGAACACATCGGGTGTTAGAAATACTGCTGTAGGCAGAAGTGCTCTGTCTTCAAATGCCCAAGGAAATTACAACGTCGCAGTAGGGATGTACGCCCTTAATGACAACGTAGATGCTTCAAATAACACGGCTGTTGGTTATCAGGCTGGGCAATCAAATGTTGTCGGTGCAGATAACACTTATGTCGGCTTTTCCTCTGGTTTTTCTGGAACAGGATATTACAACACCGCTGTTGGTAAGTATTCGCTGTACAACAGTACCGGCTCTTATAACACTGCGATAGGAACTTCCGCACTACAAGCAAATACCACAGGCCCCAACAACACGGCTGTGGGTTATCAGGCGGGGTATGCAAACGCAACTGGTACAGGTCAGGTGTTTGTTGGCTACCTTTCCGGCAAAAACACAACTGCTGGCCCTAACACTGCCGTAGGCAACGAAGCCTTAAATACCAACACGACAGGGGTTAGCAATACCGTTATGGGTAACGTGTCTATGGCGGCAAATACGACTGGTTCGTATAACACTGCTATTGGCGATGCCTCTCTACGTTTCAACACCACCGCCAACAACAACACGGCTGTTGGTTATCAGGCTGGTTATAGCAATACCTCTGGTACAAGATTAACGTTTGTTGGTTATGGTGCTGGATACAGTTTTGTCGGCACAGGAAACCAACATTCAACATTCATTGGGTATACCGCTGGATATAACACAACTACGGGTACAGAAAACGCCGCGTTTGGCGGTAGAGCAATGCAGTCTAATACGACTGGGAGTTACAACACGGCTGTAGGTATAAGCGCATTAGAGTTAAACACCACAGGCTATCAGAACGTTGCTTTGGGGTATAACGTACTTGCAACTAACGCGACGGGATCGGAAAACGTAGGTATTGGCTTTGCGGCACTACAGGTGGCCACAGGAAACTCAAACGTTGCAATAGGCCGTAATGCTTTTGACGCTCTTACGTCTGGGGCAAACAACGTAGCTATTGGTTGCGATGCGGGAACCGCTCAAACAACGTCATCTGGCAACGTGTTTATCGGTAAAAGCGCAGGTAGTCAGGTCACTACAGGATCGTCTCATACTTTTGTAGGTCACTTTGCCGGCTTTGCGTCAACCACCACAACAGAAAACACGGCTGTTGGCTATGAAGCACTGCGTAACGTCACTGGCGCTTCAAACACCGCTATTGGCCGACGTTCTATGTATGGGTCAGGAGGAAGTTCAGGTGCACGGAACGTAGCTGTTGGTGAAAACACAATGGCGTCAATTACAAGCGGTAGTAACAATATCGCTATGGGAAAGAACGCATTGCTTGAAATATCAAGCGGCGAGGACAATGTTGCTATCGGGTATAACTCTGGCATAGACATTACTACGGGCCATAGAAACGCCGCATTAGGCACTAGCGCTTTAGCGAATCTAACAAGCGCGGTTGAAGTTACTGCTTTTGGGCATAACGCTGGCGCTGACATTACAACAGGAAGCTCTAACACAATCATAGGTGCCTATGCTGGTACTGGACTTAGTACCGGTGGCGGAAACACAATTATTGGTCGTACTGCTGGACGTGGGTTTACAAACCAAAACGGTATCGTGGCGATTGGTAATGATGCTTTAGAATTTGCTACGGGTATTGACAACACTGCCGTTGGATCACGGGCTGGTCATCTCATGACCACTGGAACGAAGAACACCATCCTCGGCCGCTACGGCGGCAACCAAGACGGCCTCGACATCCGCGCCGCAAACAACAACATCGTCTTGTCAGATGGTGACGGTAATCCTAGATTACGCGTTGATTCTGCTGGTAGAGCTTACTTCAATCAGGGAACAACCTGTTACCAAGGTCATTCTGGTGTAGTTAGCAGTACTAGCAATGCTGATCACCAAGCCTTCACTGCCAGTAATGAAGGGGCATCAGGCACTCGTTACCTTCATTATTTTTTAGTCGGACCTTCATCAGCCAACATAGGGAGCATTACATCAAATGGTTCTAGCGCTTCTTTCAACACAACATCTGACCACCGTCTAAAAGAAAATGTAGTAGCTATGACAGGCGCTACCGAAAGACTTAAGCAGTTAGCACCTAAGCAATTTAACTTCATTGCTGATGCTGATACGACTGTTGATGGTTTCTTGGCGCACGAGGTGCAAACTGTTGTGCCAGAAGCAACCACAGGAACACACAACGAGGTTGATAGCGACGGTAACCCTGTATACCAAGGCATTGACCAATCCAAACTTGTGCCGCTACTTGTGGCAACAATCCAAGAACTTGAGGCTAGAATAGCCGCACTTGAATCAAACTAAGGAGTTAATCCATGACTGACGAAGCAAGAACCGCTGAAGAGCGCACACAAGACTTTACTGCTATGGGCCATAGCGTAGATCTAATCAACGACATCGTTGCTGGTAACCAAGACGATATGGAAGCCGCAGAGCGTCAAGACTGCGTTGACCGTAACGTGGCTCACCTTGAGCTTATGGTTGCCAAGGACGATTGGGACGGCGAAGATATGACCGACGTTGAGGCTGCTGTAACTTCCGGACAGGGCTATACAGCTAGTTAAGTCGAAGTGAGGTGGGTTCTATTATTGGCATTGATCCCAAGCTTGGCGTTTGCCCAGCCTGAAATTGATCCTTCTCCAGAAGTAGATCCGCCTCCCGTTCTGCCGGGGGACGAGTACGAACCCGACTATGATGGGGACGACGGTACGCGAATTGAGGGTGATTTAAACACCAGCAATTCTAATAACGGCAACGTCACTAAGACGTACAACGGAGCTGGTTCTCGGTCCATGCCCGTCACGACAGCAGTTAGCCCGAGCCTTATGAGCAGCGGGCAGCAGTCATGTCTTAAGTCTTTGTCGGGCGGCCTGCAGCTGATGTCGGTGGGCATCTCGTCTGGTAAATACACGCAAGACGAAGAATGTAACCGCAGGCTCAACGCGATTACGCTCTCAAATATGGGGATGAAGGTCGCAAGCGTTAGCTTGATGTGCCAGAACGCTCAGGTTTGGCGGGCTATGTTTATGAGTGCAACCCCGTGCCCGATCATTAGGGGCGGAAGGTTGTTAGTGGGGAAGACGGCGCTACTGGAAGTCAAGTCTAACCCGGAGATGTGGATTCCAGACTATCACGAAGATAAGGAGTTTTACGACGCACTATTACTTGGGGGTAACAGCAATGACGGTGAGAGTTCTGACGGGCGTAGTATTAGCGATCGTTTCCGCTCCACTCTACGCGACGGAGATTGATGATCTGGTCGACACATCGCAAAGCATTCGCGATACGTTTGCCTATGGTATTAAGACAATTGCTGGCGGTTCCTCCTACGCATGGGATGGTAATATCGCGCCTGCGATGGCTGAGAACGGCCATATAACTACAGAACAGCAAAACGCCTACAATCAGGCGGTTGCAGCAGTAGCGGCGGCTACATACACCTACGACCCCGGCGCAGACGAGTACTTCCAAGATCAAGCTGATCAGGCTATGGACGTTGTGTCCGAGATGATCGATGCCTATGTAGAGGCCGCTCAGCAAGTCATTATGGTCGCCACTGTCAATGAAATGGCTCAGGACGCTCAAGCAGCGCCTGACCAGCGCGAAGCGATGGAGCTGCAAGAGTTCATGGCGGCTAACGACGTCACGCTTACAGACTCTGACATTACCGAGTACAACGACGCCCTATCAAACACAGAGGCGGCAATACAAACAGCCGCTGCTTACATGGCTGTTGCGGGGGATGAGACGCTTCTAGAACAGGCAAACGACATGGCGTACGACATGCGCGTCACCTACGAAGAAACCGCGTCGGTTTTCTTTGATTTAGCAACGCAAGCCGTGTGGGTATCTTTTGATGGCGGTAGCACCATTCAAGGTCTGCAGGTCGGCAACTATTTTGTCGCTGCAGAGGACGTGTTAACTGAAGCCGAAACAGACGACTTTTGGATCGAATCCCCAGAAGGCGGTTGCTGGTTCGCGGCAAATCAAGAGGAGTGTTTAAACGGTGGCCCTTGAAGACTTAGAGTTAAATGTAGGCGGCACGCAGATAAAGGGCGTTTGGATCGCTATTGTGTTGTCATTTGCCTCAACGATTGGTGGCGGTATCTGGGCAGCGTCCCAGTTCTTTTCTCAGTTAAACGAGCAGTCTGAGGCAGTAGTTGCAGCAACATCGCAGGCCGAAGGGTTGGCCAAAAGATTTGATGATCTACGCGAATCTAACGCTCTCCGTTTGCAGGATATGGACAAGAAGCTTGCCGGAATGGAGCAGGCAATGACTGCGGCAGATGTTGAGAATCTGCAGGGTAAGCTTGCTGAGCTAGGCGCGAACCTTATGCAGATTATGGACGCACAGCAGGAGCTGCTGGATATAAGGGACCGGATAGCATCTGTCGAGAAGACATCGTCTGAAACAGAGCTGCGCGTATCGGGTAAGTTGGAAGCCCTAAGCACGATAAACGACCGCCTCAAAAAGTACGAACGCGATATGAATGACCTTTGGATGGCGATTGATGCTACAAACCCGTTAGGTGGCAACTAATAGTTGCAAAAATTAGCACAGCTAATAAAATGACGGATAGATGTTTATGCCCTATAGGAGTTAGCAAATGACTGATGGATCACAAGTCCAAACCGTAACGATCGACGAAGTGGAATACCAAATCGAAGATCTTTCTGACGAGGTAAAAGAGTTGCTGTCACTACATGCTCAAGCAAATGACATGATGGTTGGCGCTCGAAGACAGGCCGTGATTCACGAAGTGTCAGTCACAAACCTCGCTTCCCTAATCAGCCAGCGAGTGAAAAGTGAAAACAGTGACGACGCAGCCGAGGTCATCGAGTCAGAGTGACTCGGTAGATCGATACTGGGAGGCGATCAACCGTATCGCTTCCCACGAAGCTATGTGTGAAGAGCGGTCTAAGACAATCTTTAATCGTCTGGAGCGCATCGACGACTCCCTAGAAATAATGAACAAGCGAATGTTTACTCTAGGGGTAATGCTATTAGGCGGTATGGCAGGGCTTATTGTCACCTTGCTCATGAAGTGAGGTAGCTATGGCGTATTTTAAACGCGACAGTTTTAGTGGTATCGCCCCCGGAGTCTCCCCAAGACTTCTCTCTGAGCAATTCGCTCAAACAGCAGAAAACGTAGACTTTGAATCAGGTCGTCTGAAGCCAGTTACTTCAGACTCTGACACATTTACGCTGACTAACACCGCACGCCGCTCTATCTTCTTTTATCGTGATACCAACTGGTTGCAGTGGAACGACGATGGAGTATCCGTGGTTCAGGGTCCAATACCCGCCGACACACTAGACCGCCTTTACTGGACGGGGGAAGACTACCCGCGTATGGGCACGGCTGCGACCATCGTGGCAGGGTCAAGTTACCCAGCTTCAAGTTTTAGGTTAGGCGTACCAGCCCCATCCGCTGCTCCAACCATCACCAAGACAGGTGACGCGGACGACACGCAGACGCCTGACGACGTAGCGTACGTTTATACGTTCGTTACTGCCTTCGGCGAAGAAGGACCGCCCAGCCCAGCAAGCAACGTGTTGGAACGTACCGATACGGAAACGATAACGATTCCTTTACCATCTACTGAGCACCCTAGTGGTAACTACAACTTCGGCACGGGCGCTAAAAAGCGTATCTACAGATCAAACACAGGTAGTACAAACACGACGTTCCAGTTTGTCGCGGAGGTGTCCTTTGCAACAACTACGTATGATGATAGCTCTCAGTCGTTTGCGCTCGGGGAAGTGTTGCCAAGCGGTACATGGATTGGTCCGCCGGACGATGATACGAGCTTATATCCTAACGGGCCGCTTGTTGGCCTTATTGCTGTTGCTAACGGCGTTTTTGCTGGTTTTACAGGCAAACGTCTTTGTCTTAGTGAACCTTTCCTACCTCATGCGTGGCCTATCGACTATCGCATAACGCTTGAGGAAGACATTGTTGCTATTGGTTCTGTCACCAACGGTATTGTGGCTCTTACAGATGGCGCTCCATATTTTGTAACGGGCGTTGACCCCAGTGCTATGACAGCAATTAAGCTCGACATAGCACAGGCTTGCGTCAACGATAAAAGCGTCGTAGACATGGGTGAGTACCTTCTATACGCCGGTCCAGACGGGCTGGTCGCTGTGTCAGGTGGCGAGGGCGAGGTTGTAACCAATGGTCTGATCTCTGCCAGACAGTGGAACGACGACTTTAACCCAACTACGTATCGGGCGTTCAGGCACGAGAACACGTACGTTGCCTTCTGGAACGGCGGCGGTTTTGTCTATGACCCACGTGCGGGTGAAGCAGCGCTCTCTAATCTTAGTTACACAGGTGAAGTGCGTGGCGGGTACATGCATCCCAAAGACGGTGAGTTGTACATAATCGTAGGTAATAAGATTAAAAAGTACCGTGGAGGTACGGCCAATAAAACTTTAAAATGGAAGTCTAAACAGTACGTCACGCCTAAACCTGTCAGCATGGGTTGGGTGTCAGTACACGCTCAAGCATATCCGGTGACTGTGCGAGTGTGGGCTGATGGAGCACAGATCGCTGTTTACTCGCTTTCATATTCGAACAACGTGTACACGCAGTCGGTGACTGTGCCCTCGGGCGCTTCATCGGGCACGCTGCGTGAACCTATCATGCGTTTGCCTGCTGTCGTGGGCCAAGTTTGGGAGGTAGAGGTAGAAGGCGCTGTAGAAATCGATGAGGTATGTCTCGCTCAGAGCATGGATGAGATAGCTGCCCTATGACTGTACGCACTAATAATCCGACTAAGGTTCCGGGTTTTCCGAAACCCCCGGCGGATGTGTCACCACAGTTAAGGAGATACCTTGAAAGCATTTCTGAGGCACTTGAGATCAGACTGGGAAGAAGGGGCGATGTTCGTGATCGTGCTATTACCCTTCGTGAGCTTATTGACACAGGTCTTGCCGTTGATTTAGCCAACCGGCCTTTCGATCCGAACACGCCTAGCACTGATTTTCTTCCGCCATCAACTGGCAATTCTGGAGATGTAGAGACACCTACTGCGCCTACGGGCGTAACTGGTGCTGGTGGCTATGCTGTTGCCCAGATTTATTGGGACTTGCCGACATACCGTGGGCATTCATTTACTGAGATTTGGCGCTTTGACGCCGACACGATTGGCGACGCGCAGTTTGTAGGCATTAGTTCTGGTATATCTTTTGTAGACCCAATTGGCGCAGGACTTACTCGGTACTATTGGCTTCGGCACGTAAACATAAACGAAGAGCCGGGGCCGTACCACGCTACAGCTGGTCTAGAAATAGCCACGGCTACAGACGTAGAGCACATCCTTGAGATCATAGAGGGGGCTATTACAGAGTCTGAGCTTGCGAACGCTCTCACTACCCGCATAGATCTAATTGACTCGCCAGCGACAGTAGCTGGTTCGGTGGCAGCGCAAGTTGCAGCAGAGGCCAACGCTCGCGCTACTGCTATACAGGACGAAGCGGCGGCCCGTGCTACAGCGATTACTGATGCTATAGATGATGAAGTCGAGGCTCGTAACTCTGCGATATCATCCTCGATAGCAACTGAGGTGACTAATCGAGGGTTAGCAATTACAAGCGCTGTTAATGCCGAGGCGTCAGACCGTGCTACTGCTATATCGAACGAAGCTTCAGCCCGTGCTACAGCTATTACGAACTCGGCCAACACCTTGCAGAGTCAGATCAACGACATTGTTGGTGTGTCTGCTTACGACGGCTCTACCTCTTACGCGACTGGAGACTTGGTTACATACAGCGATAGCCTGTACAGAGCGAAGCAAAGTACGTCGGGTAATCTCCCTACCAACACTACTTACTGGGAGTTGATTGGGGACTACGACAGTCTCGCGGATGTGGTGTCAGCAAACTCTGCGTCAATCACGTCTTTAAATACGGTGAGCGCAACGTCCTCTTCTGCTGCTGCTCAGGCTATTGCGGGGTTACAAAGCACTGTAAACGACTCAACAACAGGTCTTGTTGCTACTCGTTCTACCTTGTTGACTAGCTATTCCACAACATCGGATATGAACTCCGCCATCAGTACTGCGATAACAGGGCTGGCTTCGACTGCTGATTTGGGCGATTACGTAACGAACAGCACGCTTACTACGAACTATTCAACTACTGCCGCTATGAACTCGGCGATTAGCACGGCTACTGAGTCGCTTGTATCAACGACCGAGTTAGACGATGAGTTGGGTGACTACGCGACAACAGCGACGTTGACGAATGACTACCTGACCGCGACAGATACAAATAATGCGATAAGTACGGCAACAAGCAGTCTGGCGTCTACTACTGACCTTGACGACTACGTGACGTCAGCCCACTTAACCAGCAACTATCTGACTGAGACTGGTACTAACAGCGCAATATCGCAGGCCACCACGAATCTTGTATCGTCATCCACGCTTGACGATTACGTGCTGGACTCAGACCTGACCACGACTCTGGGTAGTTATGCGACGACTGCAACGCTGACGACAAACCACTATACAAAGACTCAGGCTGATAGCGCGATTTCATCTGCTACGCAGAGCCTTGTGTCAAACACAGACCTGACTACTGAGCTGAGCGACTATGCAACGACCGCAACGCTAACAAATGACTATCTGACTGCAACAGAAACTAACAGTGCGATTAGCACAGCTACTCAGAGCCTTGTATCGAACACGACGTTAGACAACTACGTAACTAACGCAACGCTTACAAACGACTACTACACAATCACAGAAGCGGATAGCGCGATTAGCACAGCTACTCAGAGCCTTGTGGCTACATCTGACCTTACGTCAGCGCTTTCACCGTACGTTACGACAGCTACGCTTACAAACAATTACTACACGAGTTCAGAGGCCGACTCTGCAATATCGCAGGCAACTCAGAACCTTGTGTCTAATACGACGCTGTCTGGTTATGTCACTAACAGCACGTTGACGACCAATTACTACACAATCACAGAAGCGGATAGCGCGATTAGTAGCGCCACGCAGAGTCTTGTGTCGACTACAGACCTTTCGACGGCGCTGAACCCCTATGTTCAGAACTCTACGCTAACCAACAGTTACTACACGATTACTGAAGCTGATGCTGCGATTAGCTCGGCAACACAGAGCTTAGTGTCCACTTCGTCGCTTGCAGATGAGCTGGTAGATTACGTAACGGACAGCGATCTGGACACGACGCTGGATGACTACGCGACGACTGCGACGCTTACGAACAACTACTACACTCGTACTGCGGCGGACAGCGCGATTAGTACAGCAACGCAAGACCTAGTATCGAGCACTAACCTAACAAATGCGCTAGGCAGCTACGTTACTAACTCAACGCTGTCGACTAACTATTACACCAGCAGCGAAGCAGACACTGCGATTACCAACGCAACGCAGAGTTTGGTGTCGACTACAGACCTGAACACTACGCTGGGTAACTACCCAACGACATCGTATTTGACTACGAATTATCTGACTGAAACTGATACAGAGAGTGCGATTAGCTCGGCGACACAGAACCTTGTGTCGAGCACTGGTTTGGCGACCGAGCTTTCAGACTATGCGACTAACGCTAACCTGACTAACAATTATCTGACGTCGACAGCAACTACCCAAGCGATCTCACAGGCGACGCAAAGTCTAGTTTCGACGACTGACTTGTCTGATGAGTTGGGTGACTACGTTACGTCTTCCCACCTAACTAACAACTACCTTACAGAGACACAAACAGACAGTGCAATTAGCACAGCGACTCAAAGTCTGGTTTCAACTACGGATCTCTCTGATGAGCTAGATGATTATGTAAATACCAGTACGCTGACTAATAACTATCTGACCGAGACAGAGACGAATAGTGCGATCAGCGTAGCGACACAGAACCTTGTCTCTACTAGCGGCTTATCTACAGCGCTTGGTGATTACACAAGTACATCGGACCTTACTACGAACTACTACACAAGGTCGGAAGCTGACACGGCGATAAGTAATGCGACGCAAACGCTGGTCTCTACTACGGCGCTTAATACAGCGCTGGATGACTACGTTACTGATACTGACCAGACCAACGCTCTTAACGCCTACGTTACTACTGCAACGCTGACTACCGATTATTCGACAACAACTGACATGAACTCGGCGATTAGCTCGGCTACGACGGACTTGGTGTCCACGTCTACGCTTGGCGATTACGCGACTACGGCGGCGGTTCAGCAGAATTTCTATACCAAGGCAGATGGTGAGGATCTGGAAGCGCAGTACACCGTAAAGGTTGACCTAAACGGAGCTGTAGCTGGTTTTGGTCTGGCGTCTACGACTACAGCAGCGGGGAACATTGTTAGTGAATTTATTGTAAACGCTGACCGTTTTGCGTTGTTAGGTAGTGCCAGTGACACTGGCAATCCTACTGTTCCGTTTAGCGTTATTACTAGTCAGCAGGTAATTAACGGCGAGACTGTACCTGCTGGTGTGTACATCGCTGATGGTTTTATTAAGAACGGCACGATAACCAATGCCAAGATTGGTGACGCTGCGATCGACAACGCGAAGATTGCCAACTTATCTGCTGACAAGATTACTGCGGGCACGATAGACACTAATCGTTTAAACATCGACAGCACGACGCTTACGTCTAACCCAAACACTGGCGCACTTCAGGTAAACGCTATCGAAGCGAACCAGATAACATCTGGCAGTATTAGTGCGACTGTGATGTCCGGTACTACTGTTTATGCTAATAAGCTCGTGGGTGATGTCGCTGTTCTTAACCCGTTTAGGTCTACTTCGTTCGTAACTATAAAAGGAAATACGGCCACTGGCGGGGGGACTGTGCAAGTGACGTCGCAACAGCTGCCAGCTACATCTCATGCGACTAATGGTCATAAAGCGTTTGCCAGTGTTACTGGCTGGTATGACTCTACGGCGAATAAAACATACCGTTTTCAGATGTACATGAAAGACAATGCGGGTGGCACGGGAACCTCTCTTGGTCAACCTGTGACTGCGACAGGCTATTACGGCTTGGGCTACCTTAACTTTTCTGGAGATATTACCTCTAATGTAGCCACTGGGAGTGTGCTTGTTAGTACTACAAGCAAACAGCATTCAGCTACTTCGGTATCGTACAGCAGCTCTACTAATCGGACTACTGTGCAATACAGCCTTGCGTCAGGATCTGGAGGCGCTTTTACAACAAGCGACACAATAAGCGTTGGTAATAGCAGTAGCTGGCAGCTTGTTGGAGAGACTAGGTTTAAAGCAAACACAAATCTCTACGCCCAGTTTGCTATTAGCGGGTCTTTGTCGAATAAGACTACGGGGACGGTGGATATGAAAGTGGAAGTGACTCGAACTGGGTCTAGTGGGATTACGGACAACGATAATAGCACCGCTGCTGATTATTTGTATGAGATATCCGGGTTCATGTTGGGGGCTAGATAATGCAACTGTACGTTAAGTGGGACGCTGACGTTGAGGATATTATTTTTGGCCCTCAAGGGCTGAAAGGGGAGGGCGAAGGCTGGTATTCCTATGTCGATAGCGGAGACATAGAAAACCCCAGAACACAGGTTAGACGTTTTGTTTTTGTAGAAGACATCCAAACAGTTATTGGTGTGGTTGAGGGCAGTCCAGACCTACAGTGGGATCAGAAGCGAAAGAACCAGTACGCTGCTTTAGAAGATCAGCTAGACATGATCTTCCATGACATTGTCGCAGGGACGCTTGACCAAACCGGCGCGTTCTATGCGCACAGACTAGCGGTTAAACAGGCTAACCCAAAACCAGAGTAAAGGGAGAAAAGTGATGCATAAGGGACAACCCTGCATAAATCAGAAGCCAAAAGGTAGTAAGAAGAAGAAAAAGAAGTATAATTAGTACGGCTAATAGGCAATGTCAGGATGACAATACATGGATGCTGTAAACAACCCTCCGCACTATAAGACTGGCGACATTGAATGCATAGATGCAATTAAAGCGTCTATGTCTTCTGAACAATTCATCGGTTACCTCAAAGGCAACGTAGAAAAGTATGTCTGGCGTATGTCATACAAGGGGAGGCCAGTCGAAGATCTACGCAAAGCTCGCTGGTATTTGGATAGACTAGTAGAGGAGCTTGCCAATGACTGAATGGATGCTCGAAAAATATGGCCCTTTCATGGACGTTGGTGAGCTGGCTGAAGTACTAAAGATCAAAAAAACAACGCTTTACAATCAATTGTATGCCGACAAAGTGGGCCTTCCGTACGTTAAAAGGGGCAAGAAATATTTGTTCCCTACAACTGCGGTGGTTTCTCAGATGCAGGCTGCTTTTCGAACGCAGTCGACAGAGATCTAGGACTTAGCTGCGTATAACGCTTTAGGCTGGTCCACGTTTTGTGCCCGCTGATAGCCGCGACCTCTGGAATAGTCATTCCTTTTTCGAACATTCGGCTAATTGCTTCGTGTCGGAGGTCGTGAAATCGTAGATCTTGGATCTCGGCCTTCTTTCTCAGTTTGGCAAATTTATCGCTAATACTGGCGGCGCGGAGAACGTCCTCGAACACCCTACCACCCTGCTTACTTTGCTGCTTTTCACGTAGGAGCGCCTCTCTCGACACCGGTAAAAGCGGTATCAGCTGGTCGTTTCCGAGCTTTTGCTTAGGGTTTTTTCGGTCTCGAATAAGCAACGTACCACGGTCAAAGTCCACGTCTGACCATTTGAGTGCGTGAATTTCTGACTCTCGTAACCCCGTTTCGACAGCTATCTCGATCATGGGCCTGATCCAACTGCCTTTGGCTAGGTTAAGCAGGGTTTGTAGTTCGTGGTCCGTGGGTCTCCTGTTACGTTTTCTACTGCCTTGTACTACATCTACCTGAGATAAGACGCCGATTGCTGCGCGCACAGGGTTGTCTTTTAGTGGAGCGTTCCACAAGGTCCGTGCTACATCGATGGCTTGCGCGAAGTAGGTTAGTTCTTGGTTCAGGGTAGAGGGGGCGATCTCGTTGGCACGCTGTTTTGCATAGGATAAAACAAAGGCGGGAGACAGATCTGAAAGACGCAAGTGTCCGACTCTTCGTGCCGTGCTTCTTACTGTTGCGAGTTTACTTTTGCCGAATGGCTTTGCCCCGTGAATTTCGGCGATGTACCGGCGAAATAATGAATCAAGATTCGTGATACGTGCTTCACGGTCCGAGACCCACGATCCATTGGCCATAGCTGCTTCTGTTTGAAGCGCCCATTGTTTGGCTGCGGTACGTGTGTCGAAGGTGCGGTTTTCGGGTTTGAAGTTTGCTTTGCGAACGCGGACGTAGAACTTACCGTCTCTATTTATTATAGTGGCCAACTGTCCCTCTTGTGTCCCAAAAGAAACAGCATACCCCCGGAAAGCCTTGTACTGCAAGGGTTTGCGAGAACTGGCGGAGAGAGAGGGATTTTCTCCGTTTGCAGGCACGATGTTAATAAAATCAACACGTTAGTCCACTTTAGTAGTGTGCTAAGTACACGTTATTTCACTTTGTTTAGCATTGAACTGTCCCAATGAGACAGCTATTTTTTGCTTGGTGTAATCGTGATTGACCCGTTGTCGTGCACAGTTGCTTTCCATTTACGTGATAGGTCTATTGTAATTTTTGACCGAGCACCGGTAGGTAAGCTGAGGTACTGAGGGTAGTCATCAAGGTTAGCGCTGGGGTCAATTTCTCGAGGATCTACCCCTAGAAAATTTGCCAGCTTGATAACTGCAGGCGGGTTAAGATCTGTGATGTTGTTTAGGTATTGAGCGAGTGCGCCCTGTGTCCAACCTAGCTTCTTGGCTGCTTCGGTTTGAGTGACGCCTATTTCGGACTTTCTTAAGTCCCAAATTTTTCTCAGGTTATTAGCAGCCACGGAAGAATCCTTCTTCGTAGTCATGGCATTTTTCCAAACAGAACGCTGATATCCACTGAGCAACAGCTTTCGTAGACATAGCGCGCTGTCTAAATAGTTCTGTCGGGATTGGGGAGTCCCAGTCCTTATCAATTATTATGTTTCCTAATACTGATCCTATAACTAGAGCTACCTGCTTGTCCATAGCTAACATCCTGTCCAACCAAAGCTTTTGTTGTTCAGACAGGCTTGTTTTGACAAGCGTTGTGTCTCGCTTAGGTAGCTTTACGTACTTGTACTCAACGAATAAACAGCGGGCAGGGCCAGCGTAAAACGCATCTGGCACACCGCCCGCATACTTGTCGTTAATCTTCCAGACAAAAACGTCAGGAGATAACTGACGATGCACGGACCTTACGAATCCGTGCTCGTTCATTCATTATCCAGAGAACTGGTCGAATAACCCTTCGGCAACTGCATAGTCCTCGTCAGTTACCCAGCCAACCCACTCGACGTCGAGGTTCATGAACTGTTGACCAGTGCGTGACTCAACGGGTTGTGACTTGAGACGCCACAAGCTGCTGAAGCGATCGCCGCCTTTGCTGGCAATCTGCGTGTTCCAGCTGCGTGAGACACGTAGCTTTGAACTGGTAAAGTCCATGATGATTGGATGGGACAGGTCACCTGTCTCGGGATTCTTAAGCAACAAGATGTGTGAGTGCGTGTCTTTGATCTCGTACTCGCTTGGCTTTTCCTGAGCGGCTACTGCTGCTTCAGCATCTGCTTGGTTGGTGAAGTTACCGAGCAAGCCACCGCCTGCTTCCATGCTACGCCACACGACATACTCTACTTTGAACTTGAGAGAGACGGCGTACAGCTCTTCACCGTAGACTTCACTACTGATGCTGTTGATGAAGTGGCCAACGTCTGCGCCAGCGATGTGCTTGGGCGAATATTTGTCGACCTCGGGAGACATTTTCTGCAGCAACTTGATGCGTGGTATTGCGATTGCGCTACCGACATCCTCATTACCACGACCCGCACCTTGTGCTGCGCGCACGTGTGCTGGAACGTCGTTTGATACGAGAGAGATTGCTGCTGATTCTTTTACTGCTACTGCTGATTTAGGCATAACTTGATCCTTAGAGTTTGCGCATATTTAGTTTGCGAACGGTTCGTGGCTGCAGGCCGGGGACATTCTCGCCGAGCTTGAGTATCTCCTTGTAAGCAGTACTACTTGGTCTGCGTTGGAGAAGACTGAAGTCTTTGGTGTCAACGATGTGGGCGTAGAGTTCATCCCAGTCGGTGACATCGGGGACCGTGTCTTCGTTGATGGATACGGAGGCTTTGTCATTAGCTGTACGTGACAATCCTTGTGCATCCAACTCTTTGAGCAAGATAGTTTCGTTACCACGAAGCTGTTCTTGCAGGTCTTTGATTTGCGCATTTAGTTCATCGATTTGATTTTTGATGGTTACGCGTTGTTCTATTAGTTCATTAATATTCATGCTGATTCTCTTAACGATGTGGTTTGGTTGAGTATGCCGAGCAGTTCATCCATTCGGCCTAGTTTGGTTTCTAGCTTGTCGTACACTTCAGGTTCCCACGTATCCTGAGCGGCAATCCGTATGACCTCTGTGCGTTGGGTTTGACCAGCGCGATAGATGCGTCGATTGAACTGCTGGTAGTGCTCAGCGTTGTAGGTGGGGGACGCCCAGATCACCGTGGTTGCTTTGGTCATGGTGAGACCATGTCCTGCAGACTGCGGGTGGGCGAATACAACCTGAAGCTGCCCCGCCTGCATGCGGTCAACAATGTCTTTGCGTTTGTGTGCGGCTGTGGAGCCATCGATCACGCCGTACTTAATCGATAGCTTTTCAGCGAGTTCGACCAGATGGTCTCGCTCGTGTTTCCAGTTGAATGCAACCAGCGAGTGCTTACGCTCCTGCACCAGTTGCATTACTAGGTCGTAACGCTCAGCGTGTATGCCCTGAGCTTTACCGTTTTCGTCATAGACTGCGCCAGTGCACAGCTGCAGTAGTTTTTTAACCTTGGCACCGGCATGGACTGCGTTGATTGTGCCTTGTGGTGTGTAAAGCACACTGTCTTCGGCAAGGATCTTGTACGCGTCCATCGTTTGTTTGTTGAGGTCAACGTAACGTGTCGACACAACTTGCTTTGGCATGTCGATGCATTCCTCAAGAGAGAAGCGGATGTTGATGTCGAAGAGAGCAGAGGCAACAATTTCTTGTGCGTCGGGTCTGTCTATCCACACGTTAGCAAAGCCGTTGAACTGTGGCTGGCACACCGCGCTACGGAAACTGTAGAACCGTTTACCGAGGCGTTCACCATCGTCTACAAGAAGTGTTGGGTGCCACACGTCGAGGATGGTGTTGCTGTTAGGCGTACCTGACATTGCAATGCGGTAGTCAAAGTTACTCATGATCTTTGCAGCATTCTTGGAGCGCTGGCTGTTTGCGTTTTTGAACGCTGTGAACTCGTCGATGCAGATAGTGCTGAATGGCTCAAGGTAGCCGGGGTTTTGTGCAAGCCATTTGACTGCGTCGTGGTTGGTGATGACGACGTCTGTCTCTTCATCAAACGCTTTCATACGGTTTTTAGCGTATGCAACTGAGTACGACAGCTGCGGTGCGAACTTACGTATGTCGTCACCCCACGAGGCTTCCAAGATAGAAAGCGGGGCGAGTACAAGCATACGACCGTCACCGAAGCCACGCTTAACAAACGCATCGATTACGCTGCGTGTTTTGCCTGTACCGGGGTCGGAGGTAATGAGTACACCGGGCTTACTAAGGATGAAGTCGGTGGTTGTAGTTTGATGTTTGAACGGTTTCATAATCCTAATGGCACCTTTCTGTTTAAGAATATTAGCACAGCTAATATTAGTGTTGCAAAAAATTGATAGCTTTGTTGCTGGTCCAACACATAGCGCAATCACCGCAGCTAAGTTTGACGCCTCTTTGCTCAGGGCAGATGAGGCCGGTATGTCGTTCACTTTCTGAAGCAATGACGTTGGCTTGTAGGTTCATTGGTGCTGTGAACTTAGAGTCAGAGAACCTAACGTAGCAGTTGTCCATTGTGTTCATGCGGGTAATGGCTTCACCGATTTCGGACTGTGGATCGTGGTGCGTATATCCCCATACGTGGAGCATGTCCCATCCAACAACGTAGTCGTTCCAGAAGTTAACGTAGTCGACACTGAAGAAGTCGCCTAGTACGTGTAGCCTGATAGCTAGTGGTTGTCCTTTCCATATGTGTTTGCAGATTAGATCGCTGATGTTTTCTTCTAAATTGGTGAGGAACATAGGGTGTGTATGATCGTAACGCGCAGCAAACGGCATGTTGTTACCGTAGCACGTGTCCCATTGCTCGCAGTCGGAAGGGCAGGTGGTGCGTTCTTCGAGCGTCAAGCTGTAGATTGCAGCGTTTTTCCACGCGCCAGTGGTGACCTTATTACCTAGTTTTTTGTTGTTTCCGCCGGGTTTTAGCATTGTCACGGACGGCGTCTTTACGCTTTTTAGATACCGTGTTCGTGTGCGGCGCTCTTTCACGGGTGACAATGTCTTCATAAATCTCTCTCCGAATATGGGTTTTGTCTTTGGCAGGCACCTTGGTAACAAGCTGCACATCTGTGACTTTGAGCTTGTAAGTCGTCCAATACATTGCTTCGGGTGGCTCTGTTACAAGTGCAAATTGGATCAGACTCTCGTCTTTGCGTTTGTGCCACATCTGCATAGCCTGTTTCCTTAAGTCGTTTTAGCCAATGAATGAGTTCAACTACGGTAAGTAGTCGAAAGAAAAAACTCATGAAACTTCCCCCTGTGATTTGATTCGATCGTTAAGTTGTCTTATGTGCACTGGCAAGTCTTCGAGTTGGAACTCGTCGAATGGTTTGCCGTTTGCGTCAGCTTCCATTGCTAACACGTCGAAGACGACATCTTCAGTGATGCCGCCGAGTAGAAGGCTTGTGGCTCGTAGTTCTTGTTTGTGGTCCATGATTTATCTCCAGACATAAAAAAGCCCCGGTAGACCACTCACCTACCGGGGCAAACACTAAGTTGTGCCGCAACTTAGAGGGATTAACTAACGCCCCACTGACACTCAGCGGGTTCTTCACCATTGGCGTTTTTGAACGAGCACCAGCGACATGCTTGCTTACTCGGTGTAGGCGCAAAGTCTTCACACGTTGTCATAGCGATGGCGCGTTTGTGAAAGCCGGGGGCAAACTGCATAGCATCGGCTCGTGTGTATGTCTTGGTTGTCATTTCACCTTTGTCTAGATACCACAGCTCGGTCTGAACAAAGTCGAGATGTGGATAGCGAAAGAACGTGCCAATGGCATACAGCAAACACTGCTGCGAATGAGTAATCTCGTTGCCAAACTTCTTTCCTGTCTTGTAGTCGATGACTCGTGCACTGCCTTCGTCTTCGTGTACAAGGGCGTCGAGTTTGATACGTGCCCATGTCTTTGGCTCCATCCAGCCGACAGGTGCCCACTCTGTGTTGAAGCCCCACTCACCTTCGAGTTCGACTTTAGCGTCTGCATACAGGCTGCGTAGTTCTTCGAAGTCGTCTCGGAACTTAGCTAAGCTTTGTGGGAAGTCACCGAGCGTGCCGTTGACGTAGTCCTCAGCCTCTTGGTGAATTTGTGTGCCACGGTCAGCTGCTGGGCTAGATGGCTCTTGGACTCGTCGCACACGTGATATGTAGGTGCGGTAAGGGCATTCTTCGAAAACTTTTAGGGCTGAGTAGGACCACGCTTTAACTGGTCCGAGTTGTTCAGGTACTTCAAAAGCCTTGTCTATATCAGGCCGTTGGCTCTGGGTAAGATTCATAGTACGAATATTCCTGCTTCGTTGTTATTAGTATAGCTAATAGTTTTAAGCCCGCAAGAGCTTTCTATCTTCGTCCTCAAAGTGAGTATCGATGATGGCTTGCAGATTTTTATCCGAGATATGCCATTGCGTTTCTATGCCTCGGATAGGGTTTTGCGCCCTGTCAGCAGAAAACTGACGTTTGCGCGTTGGTTCTAACCCATGACGTTGTAACCGTTTGATGAACTCACGTTGGCTGAGACGAGGGTTTTGCTCGGTTTGTATGTGGAACACGGTTCGCAAGTGTTCCGTTGGTAGTATTACGTATGGGTCTTTAGCTTCTGCAATCCAGTTTTTAACAAAACGCTGAGCGGTCATAATTTCGTTTGCGAACGCGACTGTGCCTGTGTTGATGTCTAAGATGTCTGCGAAATGGCCAAGGTTTCCGTCGCTGATAGCTTTGCAGAACTCTTCGAAGACTGTCATGCCAACGGTGCGCATTTGTTCTTTAGCACGGTTGTCGATAGGTACATGGATGAATCGTTCTTCGTATTTGAAGGTGTTAAGCACACCAGCGAAGGCTCGTAATTCGTTGTCCATGTTGTACAACTTGTCTGGCAGCTCAGGGTGCGCGTCAAGAAGCTTAGTGTCCTGTCGAGGAGCGATGTTGTAACGTCGGTCACCTGTGTCGATCTTGACTGCATCAAGTCTGTTGGTGAAAAACAAGAAGTTGCAGTAGCTTTCGACTTGTACGCTGTTGCTACGCATTGCCCGAATTGACACATTCTTTTCTGCAATCCAGTTTTTGAGCTTGTCAGCAATCTTGCTAGTGCCTGTTTTGGCTGAACCCATGTGGAATTCGTCAACAACTAAGAAGAGTGCGTTGCGCATAAATAGGTTGAACTGCTCTTCAATGGATTCGAGTGCTCGCATAGGGGCTTGTGACTCGGTGAATAACGGTTTGATGACTGTGTTGTAGAACAAACCTTTACCTGTGCCCTGTGTACCGCTGAGTACCCAGCTGGTCTTAGTCTTTTGCCGAGTCTGGTAGATGTAAGCCATCCAGTTAATGAAGCGCTCAAACTCTTCTTGCCCGTTGCCAAGTATGTGATCGAGCAAAAGAAAGATGTTGGGGGTCAAGTGTTGAATGTTTCTTGCATGACCAAACTCTAACGGCTCGTCGGGGTCGACTGCTTCAAGCATGTACTTGCTGCGAGTGTACGTGTTGACGTAGTAGGGCACCTTTTTGAGGTTGACTGCTACGTCGTCTTTGGTTGGGTCAAAGATGATGCGTGCATCAGGGATGAAGTCTGGTGCTGCACGTCCGTGGCTCAACATAAAGGACTCAACGCTGGCTCTGCTTGTTTGCGTGAGTGGATACTCTGTAGTGAATTGATTGAGGTTGGGGTCGAATACTCCGTTGAAGTACATGTCGGTATGGTAGTCACGTAGCACAACTGGATATTCGGTTTTGCCTATCTCTTTCATTTCGTCTTCGAACATGTCGAAGATGCCTTTGTAGAAGTCGGGGTCAGCTTTTTCTATCTCGAACAACGGTTCGTCTTTGAAGTTGTACATATAGATAGGGCGCTCGGCGTTGAAGTAATACGCTGCGCTGTCGCCGTTGTTGATGTTGCAACGGACGAACGGGAACGAGAAGCTGTCGACTACAGTGATGTGCATACGGTCTGGGTTAGTTAGTACGTCTTTGACTTCATTATCGATAGTCATTGACTGGACCTTACCGTTTTTGCGCTTCATGCCTGCTTCTACACGTAGCTCGTCTTTGTGTTTGATAGACTGTTGATGAATGATTTCTGGGTGGATAGAACCCATTTCAGCTGCCAAGTCGACTGTTGCATTACCTCTTGTGATTGAGATTGTACGGTCGGTATCACTAACAAATGGGTTGGCTGACGGGTCATCGAAGGTGGGCGTCGCTATAAATACTAGCTTTGAGTTGTCAGCAAGCGACACATCTAGTGGGTACTTGAGCGACTGGCCATTAGAACTTAGCTCAATCTGTGGTTGAAACAAGTCTGAATTAAGGTTGACGTGCTGTAACCACAACTTGATTGATTTAGGTGGCATAGGCACCGTAAGAAGCATGAAGATGTGCAGCGAGACTTTGTCTCCTTTCATACCAAGCGAAGCTGAAGCTTGGGATATGTAAGACACATCGTGAAATGCCGGGGGTAATGTGTTGATTACCTGTTCGGTAAGAGACTCAACAACGGCAGCTGACAATTGCTTGCTTGGTAATGCTCGGTTGAGTTTGATGCCATCTACGTCTAGAACTAAAAGGCCGTTAAGTGCGTTGCGTTCTGATTGGCCTTTGCGACTTTCTTGTACAAGGTCGCGTTTGAGTCCGCCTTTGAGCATGCAGTGGCCGAGCGATCCGTGATGTTGGATCAGATTATAAAGCTCGTCGAGTCCTGCTTGGTCTACCGTAATTTTATGTTCGTGGCTCGTGACTTCTTTGACATAGGGGTAGGGCGTAACTTTGTTCTTTGAGTAGTGTTTTGTGAGACGGACACCGTTGGTCGCCTCTAGAAACGTAACGCGCATAGATCCCTCCGTTAATAGCGCAACTAATAATCTGACTTATTAGTTTCTGACTCCTTGCTATAAATTTCGTCGCGATCTATTTTTATTTCCGTGTCTGCGACAAACGCTAGTGTGACCGCATTGCGATCTACTTTGTGTACTTCCAAACTGGCAAGCACCTCACCATCTTTGTGGATGATGACTCCTTGCTTTACCTTTCTTGAGAGGACGAGTCTTGACATGTTATTTACTATATACGGTGTCGTAACCACCCTCAGCAGCTAAAGGAAGATCTGGTGCCCACTCTGGAGCGATGCATAGATCGTCAATGATCGTATTCATTGTAGCATCAGGGTGGGTATTAGCTGCAATAATAATTATCTCATCGTGAACCGTTAGCGCGACCCGTGAGTCAGGCATCTTGTTCTGCAGCCGTAGCATGCTGTCTGTAATTACAATACGAGACAGTGCTTGTATAAGGTTTTCAGTGATTCGCCCTCCGTACGTGTACTCTTTTTTACCGCGTGATAAATACGCATACCCACCTGTCGCTTCAGGCGACAGGTCTGTGTAGTGAAGAGACATACCGTTTGGCAGCCGGAATCCGTTTCTTTCTACTGTAAAGAACGGACCGTATTTCATGCCGTAGTTTTCGGGGTGGAGGGTTAGTTGTAGTTGGTCTTGAAGCCTGCTCCATAGCAGCGCAATCTTGTTGTAAGTAGTGCGGTACTTGGTAACGATTTCAAGTGCTTCTTGTTGGGTGAAGTCTTGGGGTGGACCCATTGCTCCTGACTTGAGCGTGGCTTGGAATTTGTTGTGCCCCATGCCGTAGCCCAACCCAAGGATCGCAGTTTTACCTACAAACCGTTCGGTGGGGTCTTTCTTTTTATTGATAGGGCGTTCGTAAATGACGCTTGCGAAGTTGGAGTAGATGTCGTCGCCGCGTCTAAACTGTTCGATGAGATCTTGTTGATCTGCAACGTAAGCCAGCATGCGTGCTTCAATGTTTGACAGGTCAGCTACGTAAACTAGGTGATCTTTGGGTGCGACGAGACATTGACGTAACTCGCCACCTCGAGGAAGGTTTTGCATGTTGAGCTTTTCGGTGCCGCCAAACCGCCCAGTGTGTGCAGCGTAGTAACGCAACGGTGCTGGGATACGGTTGTCGTCTAAAGCAGCATCGAGGAAGCGCTGCGCTCTTGTCTCTGTTAGTCGTGACTTTACAGCTTCGCGAGCGTTCCAGAGATGGTTGTGCTCTGGGTACATCGCAACCATTTGTTTCCAGCCTGCATCGTTTTTACCGAAAGCTGGGATGTTTTTACCTGTGTTGGGGCTGCGTTTGATGGGTGGTTCTATATCGATAGATCGTAGATGCTCAGCGAACTTATCGTTGGAACTAAGGATTTTGGGGCAGATACCTGCTGCTTCTATCTTTGTTTCACGGTTCTTGGTTTCTGTTTCTAGGTACATGGTTAGTCGTTCACGGTCTATTTCTATGACCGGGTCTACAAACATCCGTGTTGTTAGATCAATAAGATCCAACTCGGACTGTGGGTAGTCAGGCTCCATCTGTTTCCAGATAGCATATGTTAGGTCGACGTCTTGTATGCAGTAGCGTCCAAGCGACTCGTCTTGTTCGGGGGAGAGGTCGAAGGTTCCTTTTGCCTCCGCTAACTCTCCCCCCTTCCGCATACTTTCATCATTGGGGAATAGACGTATAGCTGTGTCGGCAAGTCTGGCAGATTGACCGGGGTACTTGCCTCGTGACATTGCAGCTGTGTCTATAAAGTATGCGGGTATGTACCCGTAGTACTGTGATAGAACGTATGCGTCAAAGGGGGTGTTGTGGCAGATGAGCCGGACATCAGTCCAGTCGATGTCTGCAAGCTCATCTTCTACTTCGTCTTCGGTAAACCACACGGTGTCACAATCGTCGTATTTGATTCCTACTCCCCACACTTTGAACATGGGGTGTTTGATGTATTCCATTGTGGTGAGTTTGGTTAGCGAGACTTTGGTGTCAAAGTAAGTCTCGAAATCAAGCGTGATATCAGTCAAGAGCGCTCCCTCTGTAGTTTCTTGGCCTAACAATTTCGAGAGGCGTTTCGTTGCTGAACCGAAGTAGAACAACTCTTAAATCTTGAAGGACACAGGTGTCTTCACCGTGTCTGTTTGCCATTGTTTCTGCAGCTTCAAGGGCTAATACGACGTCATTTACATAGGCTTGGTCACTTTTGCTGAACATTTTTCCCCCTATTTTTGTAGCCGTATTCGAAGTTTCTTTCGTCTAACTTGCAGCGAGTAATCTCGCCGCCGCTATCAAGAAATTTCTTGATGTCTTTTTCTAGTTCTTTACGCAGCTTCTCGCGTATCTTGTTTTCTGAGATCAGGCCAATGCTCATCAAATACCTCCAGTCCCCCAGCGAGCGGAGCGGTCCAAGTAAAGTAGATCCAATCTATGTTGTTGCGACGACACACTTGCAGCAGTGATACATAGGCAAAGCTAAGGCCGTCTTCCACAATTAAGCGTTCGTAGTGCACGCTATCTTCGGCGGGCACTTTTTTCCATGCGGTTGGTGTCTCGAGATTGGTGTAGTCAGCAACAGCTGCCCAGTCTCGTGCTTGTATATGGCGGGGGTTGAGGACGATGTGCTGTCCTACACAGTTTTTAAAAGGGAATGTCTGGTCCATCTTCATGCTGTCGCCTCCTACTTTCCGCTTCGATGTGCGCGTAGATATCCCCAGCTAGATGCTGGTACCGAGACAACAGTTCCTCTGCGATCTCTGGTTTACGTGACTCAACCCACACTCTGACAAAGCGATCGAACTCGAAATCGCTTGGTGTGCTCTTGCTGAGCTGGATATATTCTTCCGCGTCCTTCATGTGAACTCCTTACATTAGCAGTACTAATAATCAGATGTAAATAGTTGTGCCGATTGGTGCTTCCAACGACCGGTTAGTTGAGACGAAAAGGATGGGTGGTAAGTCAAGTTGGCATATCTGTTCCCAATCGTACTCGTGCATCTCAAGGTCGGTAAGGCAGACAATGGCTTCGAGGTTCTTGTCACTGATGTGCTTGAACAACGGGGCAAGTACTGTGCCACCGCCGCCTTTGACTTCCAGATCCTGTAGTCGTGATCCGTGGTCTAGCTCGAATGCGTCAGTAACCTCGGTGTCACCCATCACAACGTGAACAGACTCAGGTAGTACCTGCGCCAACACAGCGTCTAGTTCTGATGCGAACTGTTGAAAGAAGCTTGTTGTGCTGCCACTGGTGTCCATGACAAAGCCGATAGGGCCACAACCTTCGTTGTGCATGCTGGGCAGATACTCATCTTCACTGATGTAAGCTCGGTGTGGCTTGCGCCAGCTGTAGTCATCGGTAGCTAGGTTGGTGAAGAAGGGCCACAACACTGAGCGCCAATCGACTTTGGGGCTGATGATGTCACTGATGAAAGAAGCAATGGCACCCGGCAGCTTACCGCGTTGCTTTGCTACCTCAGCTGCTTCGGTCACAGCCATTTGCCAGTCGGACTCCATAGCTGCATTGGACTTACCAGCTACAGTGCCCTGACCTGCATCGAGTACTTTGCCCCACGCACAGGGCTTGGGCGGCTCATCAGCAATGCGGTTGTATATCTCCTCGGCAGTGAGGCCAGCGAACTGTTTGTCGATAAGCCCACCATCAGGAAGGATGAAACCACAATCAATGAGGTGACTGTTGATAGCGTAGTCACATGCTGAGTTCCAGACTTTTTGGTCACGGTCCTGTCTCCGTGTCATGTGGTTGAATACACAGTGCATGACTTCGTGTGCGATCAGACCCTTGAGCTGCGGTGATGTTAGCTTGCTGATGTACGACGGAGCATAGATAAGACGTTGGCCGTCCGTGGCCGCAGTCTTGATTTCGTCGTCAGCAACAGGCTTGAGCCTGATGGCCAGCGTTCCGAAGAACGGCTGCTCCATCAGTAGCGCAGTGCGGGCTTTGAGCAATAGGCTCTCTGCAGACATATTAGTTACCCATTAGTTTGGCGGTTAGTACTACTTTGTTAACGACTGTGTCATCGAAGTTGATGTCTTCTTTGATCTGTCGTGCTTTCTGGATGCGAGTTACTTTGGTGTGTAGTTCATTGATCTTGTCTTGAGGTACAAACGATTCACCAGCAGGCCATGCTTGCAAGAACTGCTTGAGCGTAGTGCATTCATCAAGAAGCCTGTCGATTGTGACGTTATAGTTTGCACGTGAATCTCTGTAGTCTTGATGGCGTTTCTCGTACGTGTTGAGTATTTCTACTACACGTGCACGTTCTGCAGGGTCACGAACTACGGCGATGGGTACTTCTGCAGTGTTGTGGGCAGAGTACATATGGACAGATCGATTGAGATCGACTGTAGTGCGGTGACCATTAGCTTCGTTTCTGGGCTCAAGAACGAAAGTGATTTTGCTTACTCTTGTTTCGGAAGGTGGTTCGAAACCAAAGGCTGGTTTGAGTTCTCGGTTGTACGACCATGAGCTACGCATCTTTGGGACGGTGTCGTAGCTTTGTGCAATGGCAGCGAGCGTAGCTTGAGAGTCAGACTGCAAGACTGAGTCAACTAAGAAGTTGATATCGTCTGTCGCAAACTGTGGCTCGGGGGTGCTCACGTCGAACGCTTGCATTGCATTGCGTCTGATTGTTGAACGCAGGTCGCGGGATAAACGTACTGATGCCATGTGATTCTCCTTACAGCAATACTGCTGCGTTGTCCGTGGTCCACTTGGTGAAGCAGTCAAGAGTGACCAAGTCTTGTTGCTTAGCGATAGAGTCGCGGATGGTAATGACCTGATATTCGGCGGGCATCCGGCGAACAAATCGCATGATGCTGTCGAAGTTGTCTTTGTCAGCGCGCGAAGCCAATGCACCGGACACAGCGAACAACACTGATGTGTCGGTTGGTACAGTTGATGTACCGGGCTTGTCGATGATGGTGTCGATGTCAGGCATATCTTTGTAGATGGCTTTGTAGCTGAGGTACTCACCAGCAGGGCCGTCACCGATCATAGATGAACAACCATAGAAGTCGTCAGCCATGTGCGGCAACTTACGATCGAGCATTGCCCACGTACGTGGTGTTGGGAATGCATAGTCGGTACCGTCTGTACTGTGTAGCAGTGAGGGACGCATACGAATGAAACTTGTGATGCTGTCGTGCACGTTGTTTGTCATAGCCCACTTGACCCAGTCGTCGACGTTAGCTTCGAGTGTGTAGTGCGCGAAACGATTACGTACTGGAGTAGGCATTTCATGTACTGCGGCACGATCTTGAGCGCGGTTACCTGCGGCAAGGATGATCGTGTTAGGTGGTAGTTGGTATGTACCGATACGCTTGTTAAGCAACAACTGCAGCAGCGCGTTCTGTGTTGCTTTGGGTGCGTTGGGTAGCTCGTCGATGAAGAGAACCACAGCGCCCTGATAGTCAGTGTCTGGGTAATCTTCTGGAACACCGTAGCGTGTGCGGTATGTACCGTCTTCCTGCTCCACAACTTTGAGGCCACCACGTACATCGACGGGGTCGAACAGGTTAGCGCGCAGCTCGAACAGTTTGGCGTTCATAGATGTAGCAAACTGATACGCGATGTCGGATTTACCAATGCCGGGTGGACCCCAGATCATTGATGGGATGTCAGCCAATGCGTTGGCACGCAATTCCTTGGCTAGGTCAGATGGGCGGATTGCTCTATTTTGCACTGTGTCTCTCCATAAGGCTGTTGATGAATGTTGCGTAGAGTTCTAGCGGATGTTTAGCGTCGATTTCTTTCTGTCGTTGCTCCTCGTAGGCTTTGTCTTCGTCTTCGTCGTTGGATTTGTACACACCCTCACCCTCGACATAGTCAGAGTAGTCGTTGTACGGATCGTCGGTGATGCTACATGGTTCACGGTTCATGGGTTGGATACCTCCTCAATGTGAATGATTAGCTCGCAACTATCGTCGAAAGCATAAGTTTCAGGTTTAGGTGTTACCCATTGCCCAGTTTCTTTGTCGTAGGTAATAGGGCAGCACTCGAAGTACATTTCTTTTGTGTCGAAGCGTTCGGTGCTTGCTCCAAACTGTCTAGCTATGTACTCCTCGATTGCTTCCTGAACGTCCCACGGGTAAAGGGTTACCTTCATGGTTGAATACCTCGCATAGTTTGTGCACGTGCAAGTACTGCGATGCACTGGGTTAGTTCGACTGGGTCGAATGGCACGATGACGTTGGTCTCGCCTGTTTCACTGACCTTGAGGTAGTGGTACTGGATGTACTGAATCAAGGTGAGCAAAACATCGTGCTCAGTTTTGATGGAACGTGGTTCGTGGTTCATTGGCGATGGTCTCCAATTATCCGATCAATTTGCGCTTCCACGATGAGTAGTTGGTCGTGTATGAAATTGAGTGCTAAATACTGCTCTGGGTAGTCCTCCATAACGTCGTCTAAAATTGCTCTAGTGTTTTGGAGTTTGCTGATCATTAGCTTTGCTTCTCTTGGGTACATTATTCGTCAATCTCCTCATCTGCTTCGTAGTTAGGGTCGCTTAGTACGTCTTTGCGATAGGCTGCTAGTTTGGTTTCTTTGCATTTAGCGCAGACGCGGCACAACGCTATGCCTTTTGCGTCGTATTCCCACCATGTGTCCTCGTCAATGTGGATGCAGTACTTAAGATCAAAGTCCATTACTTACCTCCCGGTGGCACGTTGATCCAGCCGAACTTGCGGTACGGGAACTTGTCGGTCTTGATGACACCGAAGCGCTCGTAGCCGTAGAACTTTTTGCTGAAGTAAAGGAAAGCAGAGATGATGCAACCAGCCATGAGGCCAGTCATCATGCCTGCGAAGGTACCGGCAAACAGCACGCACAACAGGACTGTGACGCCGATGTCGATACTGATGTCGTGGCTAAGCACACGACGAAAGTTGAACTTGAGTAGAAGAAATATGATTGCAAGTGCTGCAATAAGACCTGTCAAAAACATGGCACGCTGTCTCCCCGGTGGGTTGTGGTTGGCTCGGTGGTAGATCGTGGGTACCCCGAGCATAAAAAAGCCCCACTGACCGTAGGGCCAGCAGGGCTAGGTGGTTAGGCTGCTTTCTTGAGGCTGCCTAGTGCGTCGCGTACGGACTTGCGAATGTCTTCACGTGACTTCTCGTTGAGCTTGTCCACGATGTCGTCCATCGCAGTCATTGCATCGTCGAACGTGGTTGCGTTGGTAACGTCAACCCAGTCACCGTTTGGCTGACGCTCAGTCTCTACGAAGTAGTAGAGCGGAGTATCGATGCCAGTCTGTTGACTGAGGATAGTGTGTACCATCTGCAGTGACTCGAAGTCAGACTCGATGATCTTGGCAACTGTCTCGTTGTCAGCGTCGACATCGACCAGCTGACGTACACGCTCAGAAGACTCAAGACCCCAAGGTGCGCCGTTGTTGTCCATATCGCTGTTGGCGTTGTTAGCCTTGAACAACTTGCGAGTGTTCCACGAGACTTTGTTCATGAGATCTTGCAACGAACCAAGTACTGACAAGCGGTGAACAACTGCGTCTTCGTTCTCAACAGCTGTGAGAAATGCCTCAACGTACTGCTCAATGACAGTAGCTGCTTGCTGATTAGACACGTACTTTGCTGTGTCGCCCTTGAAGCCTTTGTATTCACAGAGTGCATAGAAGGCTTGGTTGATGAATGTCTGGTTAGTCATGGCTAGTTTCCTCTAGAGTGGTTGTAATATTAGCTGGGCTAATAAAGTTAAGCGCAGAATCAAGGTCCACGTCGTGTGTACCGTGCTCCACGAGTTGCGCTTCGTGGTCTACGAGCCAGTCCCAATGGTCTGACTCAAAGTTAAGGGGGAGTGGATTAAGCATCAGTTGCCTCCTCAATATTGTCTAGTGACTCATCGATGTCCATCAGTATGACAGCCATCACAGCGATGAGAAGTTCAGCAGGGTTCTCCATTGCCCAAGTGCAAGTGTTACGAAACCCAGTGCGTAAGTTTGACCAGACAGCGCTGTGTCTGGGAGTGAAGTCAAACGTCTGTTGCATAGCAACCTCCTGTTGGTTAAGAGCGTTGTGCTCACAAAACATAACGACTAAAGGCCGAGGAACGAGGCCGTAATACCGTAGCCCTCGTACGCGTGACCAAGTGCCATAAGTAGCACTAACTTCCAGCTGTGCTTTTGCATCCAAGCAGCGAACTCGTGATAAAGCTTGAACCACGAATAACCAGTCTCGGTTTCCATAAGCCAGTGAAGCCATAGATAGTTAAGCTTGGCTCGTGGTTCACGTTTCCAGCTACGTGATTCAGCGAAATCGCGATACATTGTGCTACCGATCATTGTTATGCCTCCTGAACTGATGTGAGCGCGACAGTCATGTAACAACCTGCGCAAAAGAAAACGAATGTAGCTGCAGCCAGTATAAATGAGCCGTTAAATATGAAGCTGACTGTGTGTGCTGCTGCAACCATAGATACAAAGCTAGAAAGCATTAAAAGTATGAACTTGAACATTGAATCGTCCTCCGTGGACCGTGATTCGTGGTGTGTGCCACCTTGTGTGCCGCATGTGTGCCGCATGTGTGCCACCACGAGATTTGATGTAAGTTGTTGATTCACAACAAGAAAGAGTAAATGTGTGCCATGTGTGCCACTAAAAGCTAAAAAAGTTAAGTTCAAAAACAGAAGTGTTAAAAATAAGAAACTGTTTCTGTACTAACCTGTGTTAGCCGGTACACGTGGCACACACTAGGGCTATGTAGAGAAATGGTATGTAGAACAAAGACTTACGATGTGTGCCACGTTGCAAATTGTGGTGGCACACACCAAAAGTGCTGTCACACACCCCGCCGCGCGCGACGACGCCGCTCCCACTCAGCACGTTGCCACTTCATGGCCCACTCATGCTCGGTCAAGCGCCTTGCACCACGAACCGTGGGCCGTGGATCAAGAATCGTGGACAAAGACCACATGATTAGTGAGGGTATTACTAGAACAAGAGTAACGAACCATATTGCGTCTGCGTAGATCATGTCTTATCTCCTATTAGTTAAAGACACAAAGACAAACGACAACGAATGAGGAACGAGTGAGTAAAAGGGGTTACTGCCGGACAAGGTTCCAACCACGGATCACGAAACAAGGTTCATGATCCGTAATCGGGGGAAGGGCTGGGTCTAGTCGGCAGGGGGGAGATAGTGTGTGAGCGATTCGTAAATAAATTTTGCAAAAAATTTTCTGGTACGTATTATTAGCTCAACTAATGACCGGGGGGCACGGTCTTTGGGTACCAAGACTTGCAAAAGCTGCAAGCGCGATCTGCCAATAGAGCAGTTTGAGAAGTACAAGAAAGGCGGGGCGCGTGGTATCTGCAATTCTTGCAAATCCGTTTCGCGTAATAAACTAGTTAGCGCTGGGTACGAACAGTATCTAAGGCGTCTGTGCTCCAAACTAAAGTACTCCCGTAAAGAAACGCACGAATGGCGGATAGAACCTGAAGACCTTATAGACATATGGGAGGCACAAAACGGCAAGTGTGCTATCTCGGGTGTCAACATGACCCACCATATAGACGGCACTGGCCATAAAGAATTCAACGCCAGTATTGACCGCGTAAGCCCTGAGTCTGGGTACACGCCAGAAAATGTTCAGCTCGTGGCGTACCGCATAAATATCATGCGCCACACCCTCTCTATAGACATGTTTTGGTGGTGGGTCAAAAACATACACGATATGTCTATTGATTAGATATATTAGTAAGGCTAATATTCGCCTATGACAATGATCGAAATGCTTGCAATAGAGGGACTAGAAGACGCTCTTCTAGGCACAGCTTACGTTTCAGGTGTCGAAGTTCTAGCTTATGACGCGTCACTAGCCGAAGAACTTGTGATGTTTATGGATCCACCGCACCTGTCGCTGCATGAATTTGTAGTCAATATCGGGCTGGATGATCTGGGTGCACGTGCACCAGTGTTTATCTACCAAGACGAGGGTATGAGGGAGCAGTTTGGAGAAAGCGTCCGAAGACGTATCCATTAGTGATACCAAAGATATGAGCCATACCGAGTTCCAATCCCACGTCCCTTACATGGGGTTGCAGCTTGGTGAACTCACTGTGCAACAAGAAAAGCTCGTCCTAATGGTTTCGAGCGGCATGACTGTCTCCGCTGCCGGTAGAGCAGCCGGATATAAGTCCGCGCAGACCGCGTACTCCGCGTCTAAGCTGCCACAGGTGCAGCAAGCCCTACAGTATTTTCGCGACCAGATGCGCGAAGAGGTCAAGTTCACTAAGACCAACGCACACACTATGTATATGGAAGCGTACTCCTCGTCCGCTACCGCGACAGAAATGAAGAACACTGTCGACTCACTAGTGAAGCTGCATGGTTTAGGTCTGCCTGACCAAGCGACTCAGATAAACATCAACCTCAACGCGACCGCAAAACAGCTTGAGCGCCTGTCTGATGAAGAGTTACTGGAGATAGCCGGGAAGTCTAACGCCTACTTGGAGCCTGCCGCGTCTTGAATGCAGAGATACCAAAACGTAAGTGCTTACGCTGTAAGAACTTACACCCCGAAACCTTGTATGCAGACGAGGTAAGTGGGCTGTGTGTCTATTGTAAAGCGGACGATGCGGAAGCGTTACCACCCCCAACTGCTCCTGATGTAGAGATAGAAGAAGAGGAGGCGTCACTTGAAGACAAAGCAAAAGCAGAACTCGCACTACGTTTCCTCACCCGCAAGCGGCTTCTACCATTTGTTGAGAGATTTAACCCTGACTACTCGGCTGGCTGGGTACACAAAGATATATGCCGACGACTCGAAAAGTTCAGTCAAGACGTGGTGGACAAGAAAAGCCCAAGGCTTATGTTGTTTATGCCACCGCGTCACGGAAAGTCTACGCTTGCGTCGGTTGCGTTCCCGGCTTGGCATCTGGGCCGAAATCCTAGCCACGAATTTATTAGTTGCTCGTATTCGGGTTCGCTTGCTATGGGGTTCAGCCGAAAGGTGCGACAACTCCTCCGCGAGTCTACTTACAAAACTGCGTTTCAGACTCGACTCGATCCTGACAGCCAGTCTGCGGAAGCTTGGCTTACTACAAATGGCGGCGGTTACGTTGCAGCTGGTGTCGGAGGTGGTATTACGGGTAAGGGAGCGCACATTCTTCTTATCGACGATCCCGTCAAGAACCGAGAGGATGCTGAAAGCCAGAACAACCGGGATGGTTCTTGGGATTGGTATACTAGTACTGCTTACACACGCCTCGCTCCGGGTGGTGGAGTACTTGTTATTCTCACTCGTTGGCATGATGATGACCTAGCAGGTCGTTTGCTTAAGGCTTCTACTGACGGCGGTGATGAGTGGGAAGTCATTCGTTACCCTGCCATAGCAGAAGAGGACGAAGAGTTCCGAGAGCTAGGCGACGCGTTACACCCAGAGCGGTACGACGTCGACTCGCTGCAACGTATTCAACGAGCTGTCGGCCCCAGAGACTGGTCGGCGCTGTATCAACAGAACCCAGTTGCGGATGACGGTGACTACTTCACCCGCGACATGATTCGTTACTACGACCCTGAAGAGGTCGACCTAGATGCCATGCGCTATTACGCCGCGTGGGACTTGGCGATCGGTAAGCGTGACCGCAACGACTACTCAGTCGGCATGGTCATCGGGGTTAACGAGTACGACCAACTATTTGTAATGGACGTAGTGCGTGGCCGCTTTGATGGCTTTGAACTCGTGGAGCAGATACTCGACCTATACGAGACGTGGCACCCATCCATCATCGGTATAGAAAAGGGCCACATCGAGATGGCCCTTGGTCCGTTCCTAGAGAAGCGCGTCCGAGAGCGCGGACTGTACGAAGCCTATTTCAAAGACCTCAAGACGGGGCGGCGGGATAAAGAAGCCCGTGCTAGAGCGATCCAAGGCCGTATGCAGCAGGGGATGGTGTTCCTCCCCCGTGATGAACTATTCACCGGCCCGTTAGTCGCAGAACTCTTACGTTTTCCGAACGGGGTGCATGACGACCAAGTCGACGCGCTCGCGTGGCTAGGTTTGATGATGACGGAGTTTGCTAGTTACCAAGCACCCGCCGTGGTCCGTGAACCGTCATGGCGAGACCGTCTTAACCACCTCATGAAACCCGAGCGCAATAAATCTGCGATGAGTGCATAACTATGGCCAACCCAAAGAAACGACTTTCCCCCGGTGAAGAGGCAGAAATCGCTTCAGGCCAATGGGATCGCTACGTGCGTGCCCGCGACAATGGGCACCTCGACTATATTGAAAACGCAAAGCGCTGCGATGCTTTCTATCGCGGTGACCAGTGGGATCCCGATGACATTGCTCAGCTAGAAGCCGAGGGCCGTCCTGCACTGACCATCAACACTGTGTTACCAACAGTGAACACGGTCCTTGGAGAACAGTCCACGCGCCGTGCAGATGTGCAGTTTAAACCACGTCGCAACGGCGACTCTGAAGTCGCACACACGCTGACCAAGTTGTACCTGCAGATTGCAGACAACAACAAGCTCGACTGGATCGAGCAGCAAGTGTTCTCAGACGGCCTCATCCTCGATGGGCGCGGATACTTTGACTGCCGTATGGACTTCTCCGATCACGTGGAGGGTGAAATACGAATCACGGCTAAAGATCCACTAGACATCCTCATTGATCCAGATGCCAAGGACCAGAACCCCGAATCGTGGAACGAGGTCTTTGAGACCAAATGGATGACCCTAGATGAGATTGAAGAGCTGTACGGCAAGAAAAAGGCTGAGCAGCTGCAGTTTATTGCGGAAAACGGCGCGGGTATGGGCCGGGACTCCATCGAGTATGAAGAGAACCGCTTCGGCGATCTGTCTTCTGCTGACGATTATCTGGGCGCAGGACCACCCGGAGATGATGAGTATCGCAATATTAGGGCTTTGCGGGTCATTGAGCGTCAGCACCGTCGCATGCATCGGGTAGATTGTTTCGTGGACCCTGATACAGGAGACCAGAGAGATGTACCAGAAGCATGGAACGACAGAAAAGCTAAGAAGTTCGCCAAGGAATATGGCCTCAACATTATTTCAAAGGTTAAGCGCAAGGTTCGTTGGACCGTTACGTGCGATCACGTCGTTCTTCACGACGATTGGTCTCCTTACAATGGGTTCACTATTGTTCCTTATTTCGCTTACTTCCGTAGGGGTCGTCCTTTTGGCATGGTCCGCAATCTCCTTAGTCCACAGGAGCAGCTCAACAAGATAGCGAGCCAAGAACTCCACATCGTTAACACCACCGCCAACAGCGGATGGGTCGTGGAGAGTGGATCACTAGTCGGGATGCAAGCTGATGACTTAGAGGAGCACGGTGCAGAAACAGGACTCGTGCTTGAGTACAACCGTGGTTCACAGCCTCCGCAGAAGATTCAGCCTAACCAGATCCCCACCGGCCTAGATCGCATCAGCCAAAAAGCTGCGCTTAACATCAAGGCGATCTCTGGTATCAATGATTCGATGCTCGGCACTGACAGTGCTGAAGTATCAGGTGTAGCTATTCAGGCTAAGCAGAATCGTGGCGCGATCATGATTCAGGTGCCGCTCGATAATCTGCGGAAGACTCGACAGTACCTAGCTGAGCGTATCCTCGATCTCATCCAGACGTTCTACACGGAGCAGCGCATCATCATGATTACCGATGACAGCGACCCGCTCCAGCCTCGCGAAGAAATGGTTATCAACCAGATGACGCCGCAGGGTCAGATCGTAAATGACCTAACGCTGGGTGAGTACGATGTCGTCATCGCCACAGCACCCGCCCGTGACTCGTTTGATGAAGTGCAGTTCGCAGAGGCGCTTAACTTGCGTCAGGTCGGCGTGGCCATCCCAGATGACGCCATTATCGAGTACTCGCACCTTGCTAAGAAAGGCGAGCTTGCCAAGCGTATCCGCATGATGACCGGTGTAGAACAGACACCAGAGCAGCAGCAGGTAGCCGCGATGCAGCAGCAGATGGCTATGCAGACGCTGCAGCTTGAAATTGCCAAGCTCGAAGCTGAAGTACGCAAGCTGCAGTCGGAAGCAGCGGTCAACATCGCCAAGGTACAAGACACAGCCGAGGTTCAGCCTCAGATGCGCATGACAGAACTGCAAGCGCAGCTTGAGATGAAGAACCGCGAGCTTAGTCTGCGCCGTGAACTGTCTGATCTCACCAATGAGACACGCAGATCGCAGCAGGAAACTGCTGCTGCAACCCGAATTGCTGCTACAGCAATGCAAACCGCTGCAAAGCAGCAACAGCCGCAACAAGTAGATATACCGAATGTTCGGCCCCCGATAAATCAATAGGAGATTGAGAGATGTCTAACGAAGAGCAGAAAGACGAATTGGTGTATGACCGCATGCCCGGATCAGATGCACCTGAAGACTCAGCTGCAGAGCAGCTTGATTTGAACTTTGGATTGGGCGAAGACCCCGTGGAGGAGCCAGAAGATGAAGAAGTTGTTGCGGAAGCTGAAGAAACTGAAGTTGAAGCTGTTGCGGAAGCTGAAGAACCTGTGTCAGAAGACGATTCACCTTCTATCGGCGACCAAACGCCGGTTACTGAAGCAGTAGAAGAGCCTACTACCGAAGAACCACGCAAGCACATGGTGCCTAAATCGCGCCTTGATGAGGTGTTGGCCAAGCAGAAAGCGTTAGAAAAGCAGCTCGACGAGCTACGAGCGCAGAAGCAGGAGCCGGGCGAAGCCCCCGAAGCCTACGATTTTGATGTGAAAGAGGTCGAATATCAGAATTTAGTGCTCGATGGCGAGGCTCAGAAGGCTGCAGCTCTCCGAAAAGAGATCCGAACGGCGGAAAGAGCGCAGTTGGAGTACGAATTTAGCTCGAAAATCGGCGAATCTGTGTCTCAAAGCCAGCAAGCGACTGCTTTGCAGCAGGCTGCATCGGAATTAGAGGACAATTTCCCGGTTTTTGACAGAAATTCCGATCAATACAACGAAGGCTACACCCAAGAAGTCATCGATTTGCGCGACGCGTTTATGATGAAGGGCGAAAACCCCGTTGCAGCGCTTACAAAAGCCGCAAAATTCGTACTTCGCGAGTATGACTTGGTTGATATGGCTGAAACAGCCGCAGCTCCATCGCTTTCCGGCGAAACTGCGCCGCGCGTAGACGAAGTTGCTAAGAAAAGAGCCGAAGTTAGCCGAAAACTTAAAGCCGCAGAGTCACAACCACCCGAAATGCCGGGCGAGTCGTCGACTGCGCGTGGAGAGAAAGCCTTAGACATCGCTTCCATGACGGAAGACGAGTTCAATGCACTGCCGGAAGCAACGCTGAGACGATTACGCGGAGATATCCTGTAATGCCAGCCAAGAAAGACCCGAAGTTAGCGCGAGCAGGCGTAAGTGGCTACAACAAGCCGAAACGAACGCCGAGTCACCCGACCAAAAAGTTCGTAGTTGTTGCAAAACAGGGTGATAAGACAAAAACCATTCGTTTTGGCGACGCCAAGATGACTATCAAGAAAAGTCAGCCCGGACGACGTAAGTCGTTCAGGGCACGGCACCGATGTGACACAAGTCCACCTAGCAAACTAACTGCACGGTATTGGTCGTGCAAGAAATGGTAAGGAGTTAATCATGTTTAAGCCCTGTGCAACCTGTACAACCAAAGCAGCCTGTAAGAAGGCTGGTAAGTGTAAGAAACGGTCTAAAGCCAAAGCCCCAGCACGCAAAGCTCGGAGTTACTAGCATGCATAACGGTAAACCTTGCAGCTGCAGCAAAAGCAGCAAAAAGAAGCCAAAGAAAAAGTCCACAACTCGACGAAAGAAGAGGTATTAGTATGATCCCGGCACACGTAAAACAGGCATTTAAGTCACGAACCGTGCAATACGGCGTTGCGATCGCAGTTCTCTCAGTATTGCAGGGGTTTATCGGGTTTTTACCGGCAAATCCGGCAGTTCAGGCAATGATCGGGTGCGCAATGGCCAGCGGTATCGTGGTTTTGCGCTTCATGACGACTCAACCAGTGAGTAGTAAGTGATGCCAGCAAAAAAGAAGAAGGCGAGCGATGCATGCGCTAAGAAGGTCAAGGCCCGTTACAAGGTTTGGCCCTCGGCGTACGCGTCAGGTGCAGTTGCCAAGTGCCGAAAAGTAGGTGCTAAGAATTGGGGTAACAAAAGTGGCCGTAAGAAAAAGTAAGAAGGGCGCTGCCCTTAGGAAATGGTTCAAAGAGGGCTGGGTCGACGTAAAGACCGGTAAACCCTGTGGCCGTAAGTCCGCGAAAGGGAAGAGCAAACGCCCTTACCCTTCGTGCAGGCCAAAAGCCGTCGCAGCGAAAATGACGAAAGCAGAAAAGGCGTCATCTGCCCGGCGTAAGACTGGCCCCGCTAAGATTAAGCATGCCGTTACAGCGTCAGGAAGACGCAGGAAGAAGTAGTGCTTGCGTCTTAATATTAGTGACGCTAATATACGAAGTACATTCGTCCGTCAGCACGATAGTTGATCGCCCCGTAGGCGTTAAAAACGAATCTCGCCTGCAGAGGCGTAAAAAAAGCCGAGGTCGCGCCTCGTAAACAAAGCGCTAGTTCGTCGCCTCACGATACGAGGAAACGGATTAGCCGCTCCTTTAAGTCGGCTAATAGTTGCAGCACAGCTGCATGTATTTATTTGTCAATTTAATGGAGGCCCATCATGGCTCTTACAAACTTTGGAATGCTTTCCGGCGACCAGTTACAGACTTGGTCACGGGATTTCTGGCGTGTTGCACGCAACATGTCTTTCGTCAATCAGTTCGCAGGAACTGGTCAAAACGCTCTCGTTCAGCGCGTAACTGAACTCACTAAGTCAGAGAAAGGAACCAAGGCGAACATCACCTTGCTTGCTGATATGACTGGTGACGGTATTACCGGTGACAACACTCTGGAAGGCAACGAAGAAGCACTCCGCGCCTACGATATCACTATCGAGTTGGACCAGCTCCGATTCGCTAACCGTATCGCTGGCCGCATGGCTGACCAGAAGACTGTAGTTAACTTCCGTGAGCAGTCTCGCGACGCACTTGCTTATGCAATGGCCGACCGTATGGATCAGCTCTCGTTCTTAACTCTTTCTGGTGTTGCGTACACGCACAAGACAAACGGTGGCCTTCGCGCTACTTCTTCATCTGCAGGTCACGAGTTGGTTGACCTTGAGTTCGCATCTGACGTATCTGCGCCTACTGGCGATCGTCACCGTCGTATCTCAGGCACCAGCATTGCTGCTGGCGACACTACTGCTGTTACAGCTACTGACAAGCTTGGCTACAAGCACATTGTTGAGCTGAAGGCATACGCTAAGGACAACTACATCCGTGGTATCCGAGGCGCTGGTAACGACGAGATCTTCCACATGTTCGTTACTCCACAGCAAATGGCCAACCTGAAGCTCGATTCGGACTTCTTGGCTAACGTACGTAACGCTGGCGTTCGCGGCGCATCTAACTCTCTGTTCTCAGGTTCTGCGAGCTTGATGGTAGATGGCGTCATGATCCACGAGTTCCGTCACGTATTCAGCACTGAAGGCGCTACCTCTGGTACTTCTTCAAACGCTGGCGCGGCTGGTTACAAGTGGGGCGCAGACGCAGACGTAAGCGGCGCACGTGCTCTGTTCTGTGGTGCTCAGTCACTCGCAATGGCTGATATCGGTCTCCCCGATATCGTTGAAGATACTTTCGACTACGAGAACCAAGCTGGTATCTCAATCGGTAAGATCTTCGGCCTTCGCAAGCCTAAGTACAACAGCGACATTAGCGGATCAGTCCAAGACTTTGGCGTGATCTGTCTAGACACTGCGCAGTAAGGCAGACAAGCCCCTCTTCGGAGGGGCTTACTTCTTCTAAGGAGTCAGAATGAAGGTAGTTAGTGAACAGGATCTCCGCATCGCGTTGACCTCTGGAGCAGTTGTTTTGTTTCAAGCAGGCGAGCCTCGCGAGGTAGCGGAAGAGATTGGTTTGATGGCCATGCAAATGGGCGCAAAGCAAGTTGAAGGTCGGGTAGAGGTTGTAGCTGATGAAGACTACGAGGAGCCTGTAAATACCGACGAAGTCGTCGTTGTGATGCAAGAGCTGATCAAAGACGGTGACCCCCAGAATTTTAAGGCCGATGGCACACCAAAGGCCGCTGTCGTCAACAAAGCTGTAGGGCGCACTGTGTCAACAGACGAGCGCCTCGCTGCTTGGGAAACGGCCCTAAACTCGTAAGAGGTATATATGTCAGTCACAGTACAAAGTGTTATCGACCGCGTTCAAACAACGCTGCAAGACACCACAGGCGTTCGCTGGCCAGTAGTCAGTGAGCTGGTGCTGTGGATCAATGACGCACAGCGAGAGATCGCTCTTCTGAAGCCAGATTCATCAGCGAAGAACGAAACAGTTACTCTTGTGACAGGCACCAAACAAACCATTCCTAGTGGCGGCAACCGGTTGTTGCGCGCAGTACGGAACATGTCTGCTGCTTCTAATGGCACTGGTAAGCGATCAGTTCGGTTGGTTTCGCGCGAAGTACTCGACGCTCAGACACCTGACTGGCACGACCCTACGGTCGGCGGCGACGCGGCGCATACGTCTGTCATCAAGCACTACATATACGACGAGGCTAACCCACGTAACTTCTACGTTTACCCCGGTGTTAGTGGTGCCTCTTATCTAGAAATCATCTACTCTGCGAACCCCTCAGCGGTCGCACAGTCAGATAACCTCGATATCCCCGACATCTATGCCAACGCAGTCATGAACTACGTTCTCTATATGGCATACATGAAAGACGCAGAGTATGCAGGCAACTCACAGCGTGCTGCTAACCACTACCAGATCTTCACCGCGTCAGTGACAGGTAAAGGTCAGGTCGACGCTATAACTACACCAAACGTAGATCAGAACCGACCCGCGCCAACGACACCTATGGGGTAAAGCATGGCTATAGCATATGAGTCCTTGCTGCCAGAGATCCTCCCGATGGTTCCGGGTTGTCCCGATACGCTGATTGAAAACAACATTCGGTCAGCTGTTATCGAGCTGTGTGAGAAGACAGGCGTCTATCAAGCAGAGCTAGACCCCGTTACCACGGTGAACGGCATCTTTGAGTACGATCTCGAAGCGCCTAACCAGACCGCTGTACACAAAATCATGTGGGTAGTGCATGAAGGCCGAGACCTAGAGCCGATCAGCACGAATCTGCTGGAGCAGCGCAAGCCTAAATGGCGTGACAGCAACTATTACGGTGAGCCTGAGTACTACGTAAAGCAGTCTCAGTCGATTTTCTGGTTGGTACCAGTGCCCAACGAGACAAAAGCGTCATCAACAGTACTTCGTGTGCAGCTTAAGCCTACGCATCAGTCTACTGCATGTGACGACGACGTGATGAATGACTACAGGGACGCGATTGTAGCGGGCGCTTTGTTCCGTTTGTTGCGTCTCCCAAGTAAAGACTGGACCGACTTCGCAGGAGCGCAAGTCTACGGGTCATTATTCAATGAGCACATGGGTAATGCGGAGCGACGCGCTCGCCACGCTGATGAAGGTGTAGCTAGGAAGGTGAAGTACGGCGGTCTGTATGCACCGCTATCTAGGAAGAGAAATAGATATGGAAGAGAAACGCGCTGATCCTGTGTTCGCGGATATACGCCGCGAGTGGAATTGGGTTAAGCCGGGGATAGAGGGCATCCTCGCCGAGGATAAGTACCTATCTTTTAGGCCAGAGGACGTATACGCCGCATGTACTAATGAGCAGGCGCACCTTTGGACCACGGACGAAGGGTTTGTAGTCACCACAGGTGAGACAGACCCACATAGCGGAGAGCGGTCGTTATTGGTTTGGCTTGCCGCAGCGGTTTATCAAGGCCAAGGACTGGTCAGTGTGCATGAGGAGTTTTTCATGCGGATTGCCAAGGAGGCTGGTTATAGCAAGCTGACTGTTAGGTCGAGAGTTCCGAAGATGCAGAACTACCTAACAGAGCTGGGATGGGACATCGAAACTGTAGTTTATTCGAAGGACTTAAACGATGGGTAGTGGACCTAAAAAACAAGATTACGAGGCTTCAGCCGCAGAGAGAGCATCTGCATCGGTAGCGATGGCTGAGTATCAGAACTTCAAAAAGAAGTACGACCCCCTGCTGCAGCAGATGCGTGACCAGTCCATGACAGAAGACGTCGCTTCAGGGCTACGAGGCCGGGCCAACGCTGACACCATGCAGGCTCTTACTTCGCAGCCAAACTATCAGCAGACTCAAAGTTCTACTGCTACTGGCGACATGGCGCAGGCCTATCAAGGGCAGCTCGGCGTTGCTAATACGAACGCAAAAAATGTCCAGAACACGATGCGCACCAATGTGTTAGGTACCGCACGAGGACAAGCTGCGGATGCTCAGAGCGGCATGGCTCAAGCGTCGCGGCTCGCAACTTCTCAAGCCCTACAGCGGGCTAAGTCCAAGCAGCAGGTGGCGCAAGCTAAGTTCAATGCTGCAGGCAAGATCGCAGGTGCGGCCCTTATGCAAGGCATTGAAAATATGGGTACTTCGGCAGAAGTAGACGGCGCGATGGCAGGAGACGGTATGGGTCCGCCAGAGCCAAAAACAGTAACCGGCGGGTTCTTTAGCCCAGTTGACTCTGGTGGGCAGAAGGTCACCGGGTTTAAAAACCGTCTCGGCCACTCAGGATTCTTCGGAGGTTAGTTATGGTTATGCAAGCAAACATGGGCATGGCGATACCGCCTGACATGGTCGAGGGTATCGACAGCCGAGGCACTGTTGGCGGACTGCCGAACAGAGGCGGCGGGTATGGTTATGGATATGGCCAGACCCAAAATGTCGGTTCAGCCAGCTTACCTACGGTATCTGACCCAGAGGCAGCCTACGCGCAGATCACTCGTAATGAGTACCTCGACTACCAGCGCAACTATGGAGCTTTTGAAGACCAGTTAATCGCCCAAGCCCAGAACGATACAAGCTTGATAGACCAAGCGCGCGAAGACGTGGAAGTAGCGCAGGGGTTGGCATCTGGTATATCGGCGAGGAATGCATCGCGATACGGGGCTTCTTTAACCCCAGCTCAGAGACAGCAACAGGGTTTAAGACTGCAGCGAGCAAATACGCTCGGCGGGATACAGTCAGTCAATGACGCCCGGATTGCTCAACGCGAAGCGAACACACGATTATTAGGTGACTTAATAAACATCGGGCAGGGCGTAAATCGTTCCTCTCAGAACCAGTTAGGCTCCGCTGCAGCTGATCAGACGCAGCGTGAAAACGCGTATTCAGCAGCCAGAGCGCAGTCGCGCGCTAACACATACTCAACGGTTGGTAGCCTTGGCGCGATGGCTATCATGGCATTTGCGTTTTAAGGGGGCAGTATGGCACTCGGTGATTTTGGTGGTGGCTTGCTTGCAGGTATGCAGGGTGCTCAGGCGTTTGCCCAACAAAGGCGTGACAACAGGTTTCGGCAAGACTCTCTTCAGCTAGATAGGGACAGGCTCGGCCAGTCGGTTAAGGAGCACGAAGACCGCGTTGCTCAGTGGAAAGAAGAGAACGAGCTAAACTCCCGAAACGCAGCGGTTAACGAACGCAATGCAACGGTTAACGAGCGTCAAGCAGGTGTTTCCGAAAGCAATCTAAAGATAGCTCAGGCTGCGGAAGGTAGAGCCGCAACTGAGTTTTCTCAGGAGCAGGCTCAAATGGCCGCCGAGCAGGTCTTTGCGAACGGTCATGCTCAAGGTTACTACAGCCCCGGTGAGTCCCAAAACCTAAAGGTAGACCGTTTGGCTTCTGACCTTAGTTCAGGCGCTAATCGACAAACGGATCAGTTTAGCCTGAGCGTGCTAAATCAAACTCCCCGCGCAAAGGACTTTACTTTCACAGAGATCGACCGAACAACAGTCCCCGGAAAAGCGATCATACGCGGTAAATACGCAGACGGACGCGAAGGCGTGATGACCGCGCAAGGAGGCGTCCAAGAAGGCGAAGAAGTTGTAGTTCTGGATTTTAGTGATGCGGCTAGGTTAATAAGTAATGAGTTCCCAAGGATCGGGATAAAAGCACTGGGCGCTCGAGCCTATTCCGAGCTGATGGCGAAAGAAGGGTTAAACCGAGAGGTCGTTACTTCCCGCACTCAAGCCGTAGAGCAGGAAGCTGCAGTTGTTACAGCTGTTGATGCGACGAACGACGTCGGTATGGCGAGAGCGTTCCGGTCTGCCCTTGCTGCTACAGAAACTGAGCAAGAGCGCCAAGAAATTCTGACCGATATGGCGCAAACAATGGGCGTTGAGTACAACCCGCCTGTTACTACGCCGCGAGATCAGGTCGTTGAGTATAGTCCTCCAGCCAAAGCAGCCACTAGTGCAAACCCTTATACGCCTAATATACGGTCGTTAAACAGAGGGGCAAATACCAGACAGATTACTAGGCTTACTGCCAAAACCGCGCAGCTAGAAGCGCGATTAAAAGGCGCAACTCCTGCTCAGCAGGAACAAATAAATGCCCAGTTAGACGACGTGTATAACGAACGGCAAGGGCTAGTTGACAAAGAAAATCGAGCTTCGTTACAGCAAATAGACGGCGAGATTGCAGACCTACAAGCACGCTTTGACAAGGCAGCCCCCGCTCGCAAGGAGTTCTGGCAAGGCAAGCTCGATGAGAAGAACGCCAAGCGAGACGAGGTACGTACCGCCCTTGGTGAGCTAACTCCAGCTATGCAGACCGACGCGTATAAGGAGCTAGAGACACAGTTGTTCACCCGTCTTGAAGGCATGTCGAAGCAAGAGATTGACGCGCTCGTTGATTCAGGTGACCTACCATTTAGCTCAGAGCAGGTCTCGGTTATGCGCCAAAGAGCGCAAGAGGCAGGTATTCAGAAGCCATCCGACATCCAGAAGCTACCTAGTAAGGAGCGGCTCGGTTACTACGCTCTGCTGTCTACCATTGCCCAAGATCCAAATCAGAGAGAAGCGTTTAGAAACGAGAACGCAAATCTTCTTGAGACTGGTACAGCCAGCATGTCGGCTAAAGATGCTGATGTGTCTGAGCGAGACCGTCTCAAAATAGGCAACGAGCGGGATAGGATAGCGGCGTCGTTGTACTCGTACAGAACGTCACGAATGACAGCGCTTGAATCCGCAAAGACGAACCAAAGCGCCTCCGTAAGGCGCGCTGGTGAAGTCGCTAGCGACGTGTTTAAGAAAGGCGATGAGATTTTCTTTGACCCAGCTACCGGCGAGTTTAAAGGTACGCTTGATGCTGCAAGGCGCTTCGCTCGAGAGTTGCCCGCACTTCAATCTAAGGCTGCTGAGTTCCGTCCGGGAACTGAAGAGTTCGACTTAATTGACGCCAGCGTTAGCGCCGGGGTCAGTAATGTTGTGGGTGCCTATGTAGCGGACGGAGACGCCTCGCTTGGCCAAGACGTTTACAGCTTCTTCTTTAGAGAGGATCCAAACGGGCAAACTTCAGACTTTAGCTTGAGCCGAGTGATTGTCGATGATCCTGAGAACCCGACCAAACTTATGTATCTAGGTCCGGGCGGACGAGAGGTACAGGGCGCAGAGATGTCACTGACCGGGCTGCAAGAGATAGACGCTAACATCTACAACATTGTCCGCAAGCGCGCGGTTGAAAACACCCGTTCGCGACTGTAAGAGGGTTAAATGTGGCCTCCACTGTATTCGATGACTTCATCCAAGGCGGAACGGGTAACCGAACTGTTTTAGAAGCAGAACCCCAAGAAGCCCCGACCCCCGTAGGTATCGGGGAGACCTTCAAAGCTGGAATGCAGTCTGGAGCCGAGGGGCTTTTAGCGGATGTAGAGTATTTTACTGCCCTTGCAAACACTCTCGATGATGACAAAGAAAACGCGGAAGCCGCCGTGCGCCGCGCACGAGTCAGAGAGTCGTTGGCCCAAGACTCGCTAGAAGGACTTGAAACATTCGAGGAGTTTACCGAAAACCCCACGTTGGCGGGCTTTATAACGCAAGCGTCAAAAGGCGTGGGGCAGGTGTTGCCCTCAGCCGTTACATCCGTGTCAGGGTATGGAGTCGGTGCCATAGCAGCTAAGTTCGCGTTAAAAGGCACCGCCAAACGCGCCGCTACTAGAGTAGTCGAAGACTCGATTAAGCGATCTGCAGCTGGCACTGCGTCTCAGACCGAAAGAAAACTTGCAGAAGAAATATACTCCTCGGCGTATAAGCGATATATGGACCGAGCTGGAACAGCCGGTGGTTTCGCTGGCGGCTTTGGCGCTGAGTACATCCCAATATCGGGCAGCAATCTCAGCGAAGCTTTGGATTCTGGAAAAGGGCTAACCAAAGACCAAGCAGCGCGCGCAGCTCTAGTCGCTGCACCGCAGGCCGCTATAGGCGCAGGCAGTGAACTAGCGATTTACAAGTTGATCGGCGACGTAGCAAAAGATAGGGCCGTCAAAGAAGGAAGTTATTTTGCGCGCCTAGCTAAGGGCGCAGCGTCCACTACAGCAAAATCAGGCTCGATAGAAGCTGGCACAGAAGTAGTACAAGAGGGCATCGCTGTTGCCAACCGCTTTGACCTTGACGATACGTTTACTCAGGAAGAAGCTCAGATGCGCTTGGCAGAAGCCGCTTTCGTAGGCTTCTTTGGAGGAGCTGCAGCCGGTGGTGCTGGTTCCGTAGCAGCAAACGCGATCGAGGCAGCGCCCGACGCCGCTAGTAGTGCTTTAGATACTGCCGCTACCGTTACTGCCAAAGCGCGCGACTTGCTGGACAAAGCACAGGGCCAGCGAGTAGATAACGACATCACCCGTGAGCAGTATGGCGATACGATGACGGGCAACACTACTCGCGAATCACAACGCGACCTTGATGCCCAGCTTCGCGCGATGGTTGATGAGTCTAGTACCAAGCAGGCTGTTTGGGCGGCTAACGAACGTAAGTACGACCTGCCTGACAATAAGGTCCGTCAGATCACGGTCGACGGTACGCCAGCCTTTGCAGCCTATGTCCCCGGTCAAGGCACCATTGTTTCTACTAGTCGAAGTATTGTCCGAGAGGTTGTTGCGGGGCGCGCTTCAAATGACGTCTTAGCTGCCGCCCTTGGTTACAGCTCCACTAAAGCCTCTGCAGAGGCAGACACTGTCGTGCAGGCCGTAGACTCAAGTGGCAATGTCGTATCAGAAGAAGTCACGAGCCAAGACAACTTGAACGCGGCTGTTGAGGCTGCAAAGGGGCTGGCTCCAGACGGCGGAGATGTACGCCTAACGACTGTCGAGAAGGCACTCGAAGAGCGTAAAGCCCGCTTTGACCAAGAGCAGGGACCAGTCGTTCGAGACATGCTCGACGATGAGTCAATGGACACGCTTCAGGAGATGCTCGACTCAGGTGAGCTGGCAGAAGAGCGTACGGTAGTCCGTACGTACCAAGCTAAGGCTGACCCCAACCAGACATTCGATAACACCGACCAAGCTCGTCAAGAGTACATTAATGAGTTTGGCCCTACAGACTTTGCTGACCCTAAGTTCGGGCGGATCAGTGAGGCTGCTCTACGCGAGGCAGTACAGCAGCAGCGCGCCAACCCTAACTCGCTTGTCACCATTGAGCAGACGGGCGATGGCTTCTCTGTCATACGAGACGACTTTGAGTCGTTGATTCGCATGCGCGACCAAGATGGCGAGGTTCGGGTTCCGTTCAGTGAGTTCCTACCTAGGGCAGTCGCCAAAGCGAAGAAGAGTAAATTCGCACGCGGATCGTCCGTAGAAGTTGTGGCTCCAGATGGCACAACGAGCAAAGTCAACTTGGTTGATCTGACTCGCGCTGGACAGCGGTTAGTTGACGCAAGGGAAGGCAGTGGATTCGAGGGCGGCACACCCAGACTTGCAGCCCAGCGCGGTCTGCAAGAGATACTCGCTGATCTACAGCTTGAAGGCTATCAGGTTCAGATCGGAGGCCAGTCGTTCTTCGAGGTAGGTAATCAGATTCCTGACTCGATGAATGTCCCTGCAACAATACTGGACGGCAAGGTCGTTGGTCTGAAGGAACTGCTAAGGACCGAGCAGACCATTCCTAACGATACAGACACGATGGTCGTCTACGACGTTACTGCCGAAGGTAAACGTTACGACGATAACCGTATTGCGTTTAGGCAGGACGTAACGACAGATGAGCAAGCAGACGCAATACAGAGACGGTTCGGAGACGAGCTTGGCCTCGATGTAGAGCGCAGAAGCAGCGAGTTTGACCCTACTGAAGTTGAGCAGCAAGCAGGCGAGAACGAAGTCGAGCAGATGATGGGCGACCCCCGTGACGACATCGCTCCTGATCGCCGCGCTGGTACAGCTCCACAGACCGGACCCACCGAAAACGTAGCTGGGATCACAGATCCTATTGTTGTCGAGTTAGTCAAAGATCTTTTAGCTAAGCTGAAGTTTAGCTCGGCTCCGAAGATCTTCACGCTACAGACACTAGAGGGGCTATCTGAGCCAGCGCTTGCTGACTTGATACCCGACTATACAACTCGTCAGCAGGTACTTCAGGCCATTCAAGACCAAGACAAGTTCCGTGGGCGCACAATATTCCCGCCAAATGGCTCGCCTATTGTCATTATCAAAGAGAGCGACAATCAGTTGCAGAACGCTTTGATCATGGCGCACGAGTTAGGTCACGTTTTGTTTAGAGAGGAGCTAAATGGTTCTCTTTCAAACGAGGCGTTATATGACCGGCTGTTCAGGACTTTCAAGAGGGATGGTAAATACAACAGCTATGTTGATCTGTACGGCAAGGAGCTGGGTTTCGAGGAGTGGTACGCAGACAACGTCGCGAAGTGGGCCGGAAAGAGATATGTAAAGCGTCAAGCTAGAAGCCTAACTGACCGCCACTTCAAGGGCGTAGCAAATAGACTTCGCAAGCTGTACAGAGCGTTATCGCAAAACGTCCGTACGCGGTTCGGGCGTAAGCTAAGCCAAGAGTTCGAGACGTACATCGATGCAGTGGTTGAGACTAAAAAGCTTACGCCGCAGTTTGCGCAAGGGTCATCCTTTGTCCGCAAGGCTATGGTGCAAGAAGTTAACAGGGCGATTGTTAAAAAAGACGGCGAGGCTCTGGCAGCACACTGGCGCAAGAGTATCCGAGACCTCAAGTACAACAAACGCGTGAAGCCTATCCTGAAAGTACTTATGACGGCAGACGGCGTCATGCGTATGTACGCTGGTAACGAGATTGCCGACATGTTTTACGTCCGGTCACAGCAGGCCGGAAAAGATGGGCGATTGGGCATGGTTGCTCAGGCGGCTAGAAAGGTCGACGAGTTCCAGAATGATTTCGAAAAGGAAGTGGGGCTGTTCGGTGAGCCACAGGTGCAAGCTGCACTCAAAGAGGCAGCGACATCGAAAGCTACGTCGGAATTATCACCTCTAGCGCAAAAGGTACGTCAGTTCCTCGATAAGAACGTCTACGACGACTATATCGCGCCTTCAAACACGGACATTGGTAAGCAAGACAACTACTTCCCGGTTGTGCTGAACTTCTTGGCGATAGCAGATAACCCTGACGCGTTCATAGACCTACTGCTGGCTAATAACCCAGAGCTAAATCGAACGATTGCTACTCGCGCAGTAAAGAACTTAGAGCGGTACAACCAGTCGTTACTGGACGATAAGCCTATAAAGATCGACCCGACTGACCCTGCATCGGGCGTCGAGGAAGCACTGCTTCTTACTAAGAACATTGATCGTGAGGTTATGCAACAAGCAGGGTTCTTGCAGCCGCCAGCCGATTCGTTTGTGCAGTACATTCGCCACGTTGTGAAGCGCGTCGAGTGGAACAATGCGACAAAGGATGCGAATGGCAAGGACATCTTGCAAGAGCGCTTGGGCAAGCTCAAAGACAACGACCAAGAAGTCGCGAAAGAAATTATCAGCGCCTACCTTGGGTACCAGCGTGAGCCACTTAGCCCGTTCTGGCGCAAAGTAAACAGCTATGGTCAGTTCCTGCAGTTCGTGACAATCCTGCCGTTCGCAACGATTGCGTCGTTACCAGAACTGGCTGGCCCACTGATTAACTCTAAAGAGTTCAGTGACGTAACTACTGCGTTCAAGGCGATCGGCGCGACGATTACTAACCGGGAGGAGGCTAATCAGTTTGCCCGCGATCTTGGCGTAATTACGCACGAGACCGTTGCAAACGCTTGGGTTACACAAGCTGAGCAAGATTATATGGACCCTCGCGTTCGACAAATGTCGGATACGTTCTTCCGTATGATTGGCTTGGACTTCTACACCAAGTTTACCCGTGAATTTGCCGCTCAGATGGGCACACGGTTTATACTCAAGCATGCCCAGAATGAGTTCGATAACCCACGCTCTGAGCGATACTTAGACGAGTTAGGGCTAACACGAGAGGATGTGCTCGCTTGGGAGAAGAGCGGGAGACGACTAGACACCCCGGAAGGGAAGAAGGTAAAGCAGGGGCTACAGCGGTTTACTGAGTCTTCAATCCTTAGACCTAACGCGGCTGAGCGACCTATCTGGGCTAGTGACCCACATTGGGCACTGATCTGGCAGCTCAAGTCTTACCTCTACTCTTACTACAAAGTAATTATCGGCGGTGCTATGCGCGAGGCGAAAAGCCGTAGCAAAGAGACAGGCGACCCTTTAGCAAACCTGACAGCTACTGCAGCGGTTTTTGCCCTGACAGCGGTCGCAACAATGCCTCTAGCTATGCTCGCAATGGAGTTGCGTGAATACGCAAAGAATGGTCTGGCATGGCTCCTACCGGGCGTAGACGCATCTGATAAGTATTTCCGTTCTGACCGTATGGACTGGCCTGAGTACGCAGGCGAGATCATTGACCGGTCAGGTTTCTTAGGTCCGCTGACGCTAGGAGCAATGTCACACCAGAACATCGAGTGGGGTACAGGCTACGTTATACCGGGAGCGGCCTTGCCGTTCTTAGGCCCAACTGCTGAGACTATCGACACAGCTTTGGAGAACGGTTTCAACGTCAGTAAGACACTGAAGGATCGGATTGTTCCGATCTACAACCAGCTGTAGGAGGCACTATGCTGAAAATGTTACTAGGGCCAGTCGCCGATCTCGCTTCTGGTTACCTGCAAAACAAGGCAGAAGAGAAGAAGCTACGCCACCAAGCCAAGATGCAGGTCATCGCTAACGGCGCTGAGTGGGAGTCCAAGATGGCCGATGCGTCGTCATCGAGCTGGAAAGACGAATTCTGGACCCTTGTACTAGCGGCTCCAGTCTTCATGATCGGCTACGCGATAGCTATGGACGACGTGGCTGTGATTGAGCGAGTTGATATGGCGTTTGCCGCACTCGATACCTTGCCCGAGTGGTACCAGTATTTGTTGTTTTTAGCAGTAAGCGCGAGCTTCGGCATACGCGGTGCTGACAAGTTAATGAACTTAAGGAAGAAGTGATGTTTAAGTATTTCAGCATGGAAGAATTCGACTGCCAAGAGACCGGCGAGAACGAGATGTCTGAGGAGTTCATCCACAAACTGGACGAGCTGCGAGAAAAGTGCGGCTTCGCCTTCACTGTCACCAGTGGTTACAGGAGTAAGTCTCACAGTATAGAGGCTAAAAAGGCACGTCCGGGGCGGCATACCGAAGGTATTGCCTGTGATATCGCCGTCTCTAATGGGTTTGAGCGCATGAACATCGTTCACGAAGCACTGAAGATGGGCTGCTTCAACGGCGTCGGTATCGCCAAATCGTTTGTTCACGTTGATACAAGGCCCGGTACGCGGGTGATGTGGGTTTATTAATGGGTGTAAATTTATTAGCAATACTAATATACTGCCTCAGTAGGTAGGGAGCAAAAATGGCATATTCATCAACTCTCAATCTAGTCACGGGTGACACGCTGCCAGAGCTGACTTTTACGCTGAAGGACAGTAATACAGCAGCAACTGGCTTAACCCTTGACCAGAATAATGACGCGACGTGGGCACCCATAGATCTTACGGGTGCCTCAGTGAGCCTGCGAATTCGAGAGCTAGGTAGCACAACCGTTAAAAGCACTCTGGCTTGTGCGGTCAGCAACGCCTCTGGTGGGCAGGTCACTACTGACTTTCCAGCGGGGACGCTAGATACAGCGGGTACCTTCGAGGCTGAACTAGAGATTACGTTCGCTGGCGGCGGGAAACAGACAGTAAACGATTTGATCAAGCTCAAAGTAAGGAGCGACTTCGATTAATGGCTATTAGGCTATTCGTCCACGCAGCAAAGATACGGGCCACTGTAAACTTCAACAGCCCGCAAGTGGTCGCGCCTGCGTTCCAGAGAGCCAGCGTATCGATTAGCCGCTCCATATATCAGACGGTCGTTACCTACTCTGACCTGCAGGCTATGGCCAACTATCGACAGTTAGTGTCGTCGATCAACTATCGCAACCTCAATGCCACTGACGTCTTCTTAGATCCTGACACCAAAAATAGGTACTTCCGTGGCGATCGTGGAGAGTCGTTTAGTCTGGCAGAACAGGCTGCCTTGACCGTCATTAAGCGACCAGATGACTTGATCGATATTGTCGAGGTTGCGGCGCTAGGCATAAACAAGCCCTTTACCGAAAGCATTGGGTTTTCTGATGTAGCTCAGGTTTTGCTGATTATAAATCGGTTTTTTGAAGACACAGCCTCGTTGGCTGAAGCCTCTATTATCGAGTTCGGTAAGAATGCCAACGACGCAGTCTCCCTCAGTGAAAATAGGTTTAAAGATGTCGGTAAAGGCTTTGAGGATACTCCCGCCCTAACTGAAACCCTTGACTACAGTTTCGACAAATCGCTGGACGACGTAGCAACTGTAACGGAGTCTTTAGCTAGAGCGGTGTCTTATGTCCGGGGTTTCCAGAACAGTACTTCTTTGTCTGACGCGCCTTCGTTGCTCTTCGGCAAAAACGAGGTAGACAGTGTTTCTATCGCGGAATCGCTTAGCAGAGTAGTGCAGTTCCAGCGTACGTTTACTGACGCCTTTGCTATTGATGACTTAGCTACCGTAGGTGCACTTGTCAAAGACACCACTTCGACCAAGGGCAACGTGTTTGGCATATCTGATGTCTTAACACGAGTAGTTACCTTCAATAGATCATTTACAGAAAGCGCTTCACTTTCTGAAAGCGCTGCGTTGAGTACTGATGCGGCGAAGAGCGATTCAGTATCCGTAGCAGAAGAACAAAGTTTCGTATTCGCAAAGCCGGTTACTGATGCGGCTGCTGTCAGTGATGCGCCTGCACTGGACTACGGCAAACCTGAAACAGACGAAGTATCCGTGGGCGACGTGTTTAGCAGGGTGGTTGTCGCGTCTCGTGCCTTTAGTGACTCAGTCGGATTTAGTGATAGCGAGACGATCAGTACAAGCCTTGGCAAAAGCGACTCAGCCACTATATTCGAACAGTTAAGCGCCGACTTTTCCAAACCAGAATCCGACTCACTCTCTGTTACAGAGCAGGAGTCTAAACAGATAAACAAGGCACCCTCTGAGTCGATCTCGATCAGTGAGTCTCTTGTTTTGGCTAAGAGGTCAGCGGCCTCTTCCCTTTTAAACGCAGGTGCCATGAATGTCGCACCGATCAACAACTAGGAGTAATCCATGTTAAATGATGATCTGACGCTAAAGGGGCACCTGTCTATCGCAATCAACGGCGACGTTGTTAGCGAGGTGCCTAACCTTGTAGTAAGTGCTGGTAAAGCATTTGTCGCAAGCCGAATGAAAGATAGTACCTCTAACGCTATGTCGCACATGGCAATCGGTACAGGGAGCGCAACTCCAGCGGCTGGTAATACAGCGCTGGGCAGTCAATCTCACCGGTCTACCCTTACCTCGACAACTGTCTCAAGCAACGTAATTACTTACGTCGCAAGCTTCGGTGCAGGCGACGGCACGGGTGCAATTACTGAGGCTGGGTTGTTCAACGCTTCTTCTGGCGGCGACATGCTCTGCAGAACCACTTTCTCAGTCGTGAATAAAGGCTCTCAGGACAGTATGACTATAACTTGGCAAGTAACTGTTTCTTAACTTATTGGGTCATAACCTATGGCAGTAAAGTTCAGTAACAACTTCAGTACGTCTCTATCGTCAGCGATCAACGCTACGACGACTAGCGTCACTTTGGCCGATGCCTCTGGGATGCCGACTATAGGCGCTAATGATTACGCGTACATAACGATTGATACTGACACCAACTCGCCCACTATCGAAGTAGTCAAAGTAACTGGTGTAAGCAGTAACACTTTGACTGTCGTGCGTGGGCAAGATGGTACTACTGCCTCATCTTTTTCAGCTGGTACGAAAGTTGAGTTGCGAGTTACTGCAGCCGCTCTTGACGACATCAGCACAGCAGCAAACGGCACGACCTTCACGGTTTTTGGAAGATCAGCAAACACAAACATCAGTCTGGCAAATGCGGCGTTTACCGTAGTTGGTAGATCGCAGAACACAGTCGTTGGAGTATTGTAATGGCAGATAGATTCCCCCTTATTGTCGACGCCGACAATACGAACATCAAAGAGCTTCCCTCGGGTGATAACCTCGACCTGACTGGCAGTGACATTGTCAATGTCGTCGATGTAACTACATCCGGGAACATGGTTGTGGGTGGTAACTTAACCGTAAATGGTACAACCACGACAATCAACTCAGCCACCCTGACGATTGACGACAAGAACATTGTCCTTGCTTCTGGCGCAGCGGACGCAGCTGCAGCGAATGGAGCCGGTATCACGATCGACGGAGCAAGCGCCAACCTGCTCTACTCATCGAGCACAGACGGGTTCTCATTCAACAAGGGTGTAACGGTACCCAACCTAACTACGACCGGGAACATCTCGTTCGGCGACAACGACAAGGCTCTCTTCGGCGCTGGCTCTGACCTACAGATTTACCATGATGGGTCTAATAGTTATATTAGCGATCAAGGCTCAGGTCATTTAAAACTATTGGTTCGTGATTTTAGAATTAATAACGACTCTGACACTAAACAGATAATGAAAACTGTTGTTGATGGTCAGGTAGAGCTTTACCACAACAATTCTAAAAAGTTTGAAACAACCTCCACAGGCAT
>Ga0208434_1000051_pt1 | contig 59241 bp, 53 predicted proteins | sample 13_taG_FD_184086 | JGI IMG/M metagenome (GOLD analysis project Ga0208434, IMG submission 184086) | Marine viral communities from the Subarctic Pacific Ocean - 13_ETSP_OMZ_AT15268 metaG (SPAdes) (version 2) | ecosystem: Environmental > Aquatic > Marine > Oceanic | place: Pacific Ocean | collected... | reverse complement strand
CACTACAGATACAGTACATACTCACTTTAAATGATAGTAGCTAGCCAAATGATAAGCCCTAGCCAATGCAAGCGGTAGAAACATGCCGGTATTTAACTAAAATATAAACATGCCAGTAAGAAAAAAAGCACCGAAGCGCAGGAAGCCTGCTAAAAGGAACTACAGATCCGAGTACGACAAGTACCATAAGAAGCCTCGACAGAAGAAGAGGAGGGCCCAAAGAAACGCCGCAAGGCGCAAGATGACGAAAGCGGGTGTTGTACGCAAGGGTGATGGCAAGGATGTCGACCACAAAAATAGAAATACGGCCGATAATAGTAGGAAAAACTTAAGAGCGGTTAGTAAATCTAAGAATAGAAGTTTTAAGCGAAAAAAGGGTTAAATCCAGCGCACCACATCGACTTTATGGTTTTTTTTAAAACCATGGAAACCATTTGGAAACTAACATGTTGTCAAGCAACGATTTAAGGGAGAAATATGGTTTTATGGTTTTGTTTTCTTAGTCTCTCTTCTATATCCCTCTTATCTTCTTTTTATCCTACCCTCTTTTTCTTCTCTTCTCTTCTTTTACTATTAATATATATATATAAACAATATAATAATAAATAGGAATATAAGATAAGGAATTATCAACGACTTATGAAATATGGTTTTTTTTTAAGAAACCATAAACTCTTCATTTTAAACCATAATTCGCAATAATTCAAAGAAATTGCCTCCAACAGCGCGTTGGTTAAGCCGCCAAGCCACCTTTCTGACTTATTCTACTGCTAGCTTGCCTTATTAAGCAATTCTAATAAAGTGTCTCTTAGACTTTGATCTTCATTAGCCGTCGCTTCAGTGACTTTCTTTCTTAACTCGATTTCCTCGAGTTTTTTCTCCAGTAATGATTTGCTGTGTGATTCCATGTAGTCTACTAACGCTTGCCGAATAACATCGGACAAGGAAAGGTTCATGTCATGAGCAGTCTCTTTCAAGCGCTCATACATGCTGTGGTTGAATCGAACCGCACAGGTAATATCCTTAGCGGCCGTCTCGTCCTTTGAATTAATTGTCTTTTTCATATATATTTTTCCTTTTGTATCATCTTTTACACCATAGTTTATACATATGTCAACTATTGATATACAAAATATTGTGTTTATCAAACTTTTCTTTGCCCTACGACCGACGACCAATGATACTATGGCCTATGAGATGGGTAACACAACTCAACATTCGTCTTGACGACGATACGGACGGCAAGCTCTCTAAAGAGGCAGAGGATGCTGGGACAACGCGTTCTCAGATAGCTAGAGAGGCTATTCGTAGGGAGTTGGAGCGACGGGAGCGTAATAAGAAGCTCGAGCGTCAGCTAGAGATCATAGGGAAATGATAGCTGCATTTGATCCAGGGAAGGGTGGTGGTGTTGCTTACTACGATGGTGAGGATATCTACCTTGATAAATTTACAACTGAATCTGATTATCTGAAAATCATAGAAAATTTTGACCGCAAGACTCGCATATTTGTGGAAGATGTTCCCGTATTTGTTAGCTCTGCAACAAGTAATTCTTCTTCTTTTAAGCTAGGTTATAACTTTGGATTTATAATGGGTGCTTGCCGGGCTTTTGCCTTTCCGGTGGAGCTCGTATCGCCTAAGAAATGGCAGAAGGGTTTGTCGGGGATCCGTCCCAAATTGAGTTACGCTCAAAGGAAAAGGATTTTAAAGGATAATGCGATTCGTATGTATCCCGCATTGAAAGGTATTACAAATGCTACATGTGATGCTTTGTTAGTATTAAATTATGCTAAAACCGTAAAACATAATTGACTTAAAGTATTAAAATTAAGATAAACCATCGTAAATTATGTCAAATTTAGACCAACCTGAAACTCACGAAGAGGCTTATAACTGCGTGTCCGTGGATTTAAATGTAAACGACATGCTTTATGAGCAAGTTGTCGAGCTTGGCCAGGAGGTAGCTGGTGATCGAGACTTTTTTGAAGTTGGTGTTCGTCATATATTGCGAGATACTCACCTTGGTGGTAAGATTTTAGATTTAAAAAAATCAGTCGATAAATCGGAATAGGAGTCGGAGGAGACCTCCGAACCAGGTTTTATCTTTTTAAACCTTTGTTGAACACCGGTTTTTCGACCTTCCGTATATTTTTTTTATAATTTATTTGACAATGTATAACAAATGCATACGATGAAGGAATGACATTAAATATAGATCTAAATAGAATAGAAAATCAGCTTAATATAATGGAGCACACCCTTGATGGCCTAGTCGATCGAGTCGCAACTTTGGAGAAAAAGTTAAAGGAGCGTGAGGCTGTTGCCAAGAATGCGGCTTTAGCTTTTTCCGAGCGATTGAGGAAGTCGAAGTCTCTAGTATCCCATGAAGTGTCCTAAGTGTGAGAAAAGAACATCCGTCAAAGACTCTCGCCAAGGACCTGGGGCTAGTTGGAGAAGACGCCGTAGCTGTTTTACTTGCGGCCATCGGTTCACGACCCGCGAAATCGAGGGAGACTTCATCCACAACCTCATCCTCGAAAACAAAACGCTTAGAAAAAAGACCCAAGTCTTCGAAAAAGCCCTCGGAATCGATCAACATTCACTCGAAGCAGAAGTCCGCGAAGAAGTTAACGCTGGTTGATATCAAGCTAAGACAAATGGTAATGGAAGCTAAGCCGGGGAATCCTCATACATTGCAGGAGATAGCTGACTTTGTTGGTGTTAGTCGTGAGCGGATTCGTCAGATCGAGGAAGTAGCGATTAGAAAGTTAAGGTGTAAGATGCACAAGATAGCAAAAGACGACAAAATAGATTTAGAGGAGTTTCAATATTGAGCACTATAGAAGGTATGATTAGGCAGAGTACTAAGAACAAGCTTGTTCCTGAGCTTTACGATTGGCAGAAGGATCATTGCGATAATCTTACTCAAAGTATTAAGGCACATGGTGTGGCTAAGGATGGTAGTGATACCGGGACCGGGAAGACTGTGATTGCGATGGAAGTTGCGAGGCGACTTGGGCTTGAACCTTTTGTTGTTTGCCCGAAGAGTGTTATTCCCGCGTGGCAGGAATGGATGTTAAATTTTAATCAGAATATAAACTATGTAATTAATTATGAGAAGTTGCGTGGTGGTAAGACTGATTGGGGTTGGATACCCAAGCGTGGATTCTTTCGGTGGAAGACATTGGATCCCGATAAGATGTTAATTATTTTTGATGAGGATCATAGGATGAAAGGGCATAAGTCTCTAAATTCTAAGATACTCATTAGTGCCAAAGCCTTAGGGTTTCGGATACTCCTACTCGGAGCCACTAGTTGCTCAAATCCGTTGGAGATGCGGGCGATGGGTTATGCCCTCGACATGCATAGCGGTAAGGACTGGTGGAACTGGTGTCAGAAAAATGGGTGTAAGAAAGGCCGCTTCTCCCTAGAGTTCCGAAACCCTAAGCCGGTGCTAAAGAGATTTCATAAACATATCTATGAGGGGTATGGTTCCCGTATCCGGATTGCGGATTTGCCCAAGGGGACTTTTCCCGAAAATTTAATTATCCCCGATGGTTATAGTTTGGATGAGGATATAGATTCTATTTACCACAACATGGCGGCAGAGCTTGAGGCTTTACAGGAAAAGGTTGATCAGGATGAGGATGAGAATCCATTAACCGTTCAGCTAAGGGCTCGTCAGCAGATTGAGCTAATGAAGGTACCAACTTTTGTAGAGCTGGCTCATGATGCTTATGCTGAGGGAAGTAGTGTTGCTATATTTGTAAATTTCAAAGCCACTCTTGAGGCCATCGCCCAGCGTATCAGCGACCTTTGTATGGTTTCCATAATAGAGGGTGGTCAGGCGGACGATGTAAGGGAAGTGCATATAAACAGATTTCAGCGGGACGAGGCTAGGATTATTATTTGTATGATTCAAGCGGGCGGTGTTGGTATCAGCTTACATGACACTCATGGCAATCATCCAAGAGTCTCATTAATAAGTCCAGGTTTCAGTGCGATTGAGCTTAGACAGACCTTGGGTAGAATTCACAGAGCAGGCTCCAAGAGTCCCGCCATTCAGAAAATAATATTTGCAGCCGGAAGCATTGAGATGCGTGTCTGTGCAGCCGTTAAAAAGAAACTTAACCATTTAGATTTAATAAACGATGACGAACTTAATCCAATTTTTGTATAACATTGTAAAACAATTTTATATTTTGTTTGACAAAGTAAAAAAATACATGCAAGGTAGACTTTCCAAGCAGGAGGTGGATAAGCCTTGGCCTCGAGAGGGGAAATTAACCAAGCCACCTAGGCTCTAAGTAACAAATAAACCCACATAAAATATGAGATATAAAATTGACGACGAAAGTCCCGAAAAACCCGAAGAGCCGGAAGCCTCTGAAACTAACCTTTTGCTTTCTTTAAAGAATGTCGAAGACCTACCCGAAGACATGAAAGAGTTAGTGAGCATTAATGCCGCGCACCTTTCTCAGTCTCTTCAAGATGGCGCGGATAGGGCAGTTAAAGATTTGGAGACTAAAGGTGAGGACATTGATCAATTAGCGGCAATACTGACTCCTTTTGTAATGGAGTTGGCTTATCTTAAGATTAACATAGCCGCGTTATCGACTAAGGTCGCAGAGTTATCGGATGGCAAGTCCGATTGATCACCACAAATTTGGCCCGAGTACTTTAAAGCATCTGGAAATTTGTCCAGGCTTTAGGAATTCGGGGGAGACTAATCCAGCGGCTGAGGAAGGCACACTTCTTCACCATGCTACCGAGACTGAGAACTTTGAAGGTCTTACAGAAGATCAGATAGCTCTTGTTAATAAAGTCTTAGATGTAGTGCGCCCATTACGAGAGGGTGCGGATGAGGTCATTAAAGAAACAAAGCTAACCATAGATATAACATGACCCATACTCTTACTACCACTATGAGGCGCAAACAAGTGCCTGTTAAATATGTTCAACAACACGACGGAGTTTACAAAGTTAAAGGCGCAGACGGAATGCTGTACCAACTTGCCGAGTTCACTTGCGACGCCCAATTCTTAAATTTTTGCAATGCGTTCAATATTCGGGACAGCAGACGAAATAATACTATTCAAGCAGCTTAAGTTAGCTAAGTTAGTTGACTATAAGTTTGGATACGGGGCTATCGAGCCTGCGGACATTAACCCGCAGTCATTGGCCTATGCTATCGGACTCCTGCAAAGATACGAGTGGGTGGAGACTGTGGAGATATATTTTGTATGCCCAAGGCGTAACGAAGTATTATCCCACATTTTTACACGGGAAGAGGTTTTGGAAAAGGTTGCTCGGATTAGACTTATTATCGAGAGAGCAATTTCTGATAAGAAGCAGTTGAACCCCGATACCGAGGCTTGTAGATTTTGTGGGGAAAGGATTACCTGCCCCGCCCTATCTGATAAGCTCTTGCCAATCGCTAAGAAGTACGCCGACAAGGTTGATGAGTTTGAGATTTCTCTTTTAGATAAGATGGATCCCGCACTTATCGACGATCCTGCGACCATCGGACAGATGAAGATTGTGTCTATGGTGCTCGACCGTTGGACTTCAGCCGTAAATGCTAGGGCTCTAGAGCTAGCCACCGATGAGGGGTATGATATTCCAGGTTTCGATCTTAGATACCGATCACCAGCGGCAAAGATCAATGATGCACAGGACGCGTTTGATGCCTTGGAGCAACTTCTAGCACCGGAGGAATTTGTCAAAGCGTGTAAGGTCACCCTACCCGCTTTATCGAAAGCCTACGCATCTAAACTTCCACGGGGTGAGAAGAAAGATGCCCGAGCCAAAATTGAATTAGCCTTATTAAAGAGTGGAGTCATTGCCAGCGATGATGATGAGCAAGACTCAAGAACACCTTACTTAACAAAAACAAAATCATGAAATTTGTCACACCCCGCGACTTTCAACGCATATTAAGTTTTAACTAGAGTGTATAATTTTTTTATACGCTACTGAAACAAACAAACCTAAAAACCAACTAAGTTATGCCAAAAACAGCAGAAAAACCAAAAGAAACAGAAACAGAAACGAATGAAGTTGCTATCGCAACCGGCTCTTATGCACAAGGGGACTTCCAAGCCTCCGATATAATTATGCCCGAGCTTCGACTAGCCCAAGGGGCAGGAGCATGGGGTGATTGGCAAAAGGGTAAACTTGTGGTTGATAACGAGTTCGAGATAGATAAGCCGGCGATTGTAACCGTGATGAGTTATAAGAAATCGTATGTGGAGTACATCCCTTTTGGGGCTGACGAAACATCTCGATTCTTTGATACTGAAGAAGAGTTATTAGAAGCTGGTCTTAGCCTCAAGTGGGTAGACAACCAACGACCATCGGCCAACGCACTTATGGACACTATGATCTGTGTGCATGGGCCTGAAAATGCAGACCCACAACAGTTCCCATATGAATTTGAAGGTAACAACTTCATGTTCTGCGCTTGGAGAATTAAAGGTACAAGTTACGCAACAGCCGCGAAACCTATTGTGACCGCTGATAGTACCTTTCTTAAAAACAATATCCGTGGTGGAAGTTTCACTATGGAGCCTAAGAAAGTGGACGGATCAAAAGGTTCATATTGGGTGAACACTTTGAAGCGATCCGGAGCTAACTCCGAGGAGTTTCAAACATTTTTAGGGGAATTCATGTAGTTCCACTAGAATTGTAATATTAGTTATACCATAGGGGCGCTGGGGGTTTTTTCCTTTCTCTCCAGCGCCCCGCCTTTTTCCCCTAATAAAAATGACCACGAGAAGACAATTTTTAAAAGATAACTATTTCGTCATAGACTGGGAAACCTACTATGACAAAGACTGTACAATAAAAGGTACAACTACTTGGGAGTACTGTAAGCACGAACGATTTCATCCTTATCTCGTGGGATTAGCTTGGGGTGGCGGGAAAGACGAATCTTGGGCGGGTGACCCCCGAGAGTTTGATTGGGGTAGGCTCGAAGGTAGGATTGCCGTAGCCCATAATAGAGGATTCGATTATCCCGTCACCCTTAAAGCAATCGAGATGGGTCTTATGCCCGATATCGAAATCAAAGGATGGCACGATACTTCCGCAATGTCTTGTTATTTGCAGCTTGGTCGTAGTCTTCAAGATGCGATGCGGGGTGCATTTGATGAGGACATGTCAAAAGAAGTAAGAGATTACATGAAAGGTAAGACTCCCGAAGATATAAAAGCGGAAGGTAAATGGGATGATGTAGTAAATTACGCGAAACAAGATGCAGTTCTCGAGTGGAGACTGTTAGAACATTTGTACCCACAGATTCCCGAGATCGAACTTGAGCTTGAAGATTTAACAATAAGAATGGGCGAGGAGGGTGTTAAAATATGCGAGCCCACCGTCGAGGCGGGAATTGATAAACTGGAAAAGGCTTTATGGGAGGCTAAAAGAAATCTTCCTTGGTACGATCAAATCGACCCCGACACTAAAAAACCTTATGTAGTATATTCCAAGAAAGCCTTGGCATTAGAATGTCGCAAAAGAGGTATCCCTCCACCTAAGTCCCTCGCCCAGGGAGACAAGGAAACGGAGAAGTGGGTGGCTAAGTATAAAGACAAATTAAATTTTGTTGCGGATATGCAGAACTACAATCGCATCAACAAGCATCTGAAGACTTTAAAGACGATGCACGACCGTATCAACATACATGGTAGGATGCCCTACTCTTTAATGTATTTCGGTGCAGAAGTCACCGGCCGATGGAGTGGAGCTGGTGGATTTAATATGCAGAATTTACCACGGGACACAAAGTTCGGTGTTAATATCAGAAACTGCATAAAAGCACCCGATGGTCATTCATTTATTGTAAGTGACCTTAGTCAAATTGAAGCCCGTTTAATTTGGGCGTGTGTTGGCGACACTGAGTCTCTTGATCTTGTTCGCAAAGGTTACAACCCGTATGAGGCTCATGCTATAAATACTATGGGGTGGACGGGTGGTAAACTTAAAGATGAAGACCCCGATCTCTACTTGCTAGCTAAGACCCGTGTCCTTCAACTTGGATACGGTTGTGGTTGGCACAAATTTTACGAGACGGTTCAATCTTTCGGGCAATTAAAAATCTTAGAAGGCGAGTATGCCCTCGGTGATAAGAAAAGATTTACTAACTTTTTAGACTCTTATCAGAAAAAGTATTTAGCATGGTTTAATGCCGCCGACTCTATTACGAAAAAACATTGGGTAAACGCATTTATTCAAGTCATGGATTACCGTGATAAAAACCCGAAAATTGTCAAAAAATGGCGTGAGTACGATTCGGAGTATAAGTCACGAAATGATGGTGACGATATGCAAATTGAGTTGATGAATGGTCGCTTGATTAATTTCTGGAACATCCGCGAGGAAAAAGATCAGACTAAAGCGAAGCTACAAAAAGGCGGAGGCCGTAGGAGTAACTATTACGGGGCTAACTTATTTCAAAATGAAGTTCAAGCAAACGCTCGGAATCTGTTTTCGGAGCACATGATTGAAATTGATAGGCTTGGTTACAAAATCGTCATGACTGTTCACGACGAGGTTGTTGTTGAAGTTGAAAATGAAAAACTTCACCAAGCCAAAAAAGACATAAAAAGAATAATGACTACCCCTCCGACATGGTGCGATATCCCACTTGATTCGGACACCGTGATTATGGAGAGGTATACAAAGTAAAGGCGAGATATGATAATAGGATTGTGTGGTAGAAAAGGTTGCGGAAAATCATCCGTGGCAAAAGCGGGGGAGCCTTATGGTTATAATACCATGAGTTTTGCAGACCCTCTTAGAGATATGTTAAACGCATTAGGCATCCCCAAAGACATGCTTAACGACCCGAAACTTAAAGAAAATGGTACTAATTGGGTGTTCGGATATAAAACGCCAAGACAGTTACTCCAGAGTTTGGGTACGGCATGGGGTAGAGAATGTGTGTCGCAGACAATATGGATTGACCATTTAATAGAGCGTTTCCGAGGCGATGCTATGGACAATGTAATCATTGATGATGTACGCTTTAACAACGAGGCTGAGGCTATTCAAGAAGAGGGAGGAGTGATAGTAGAGGTTGTCAGGGATGAATCATACTATGCTGAAAAAGACCCCCACCCTTCTGAGCAAGGAATAGCTGAGCATTTGATTGATTATCAATTTAAAAATGTTTCATGCTATGAGAGCGATCTTGTTTTAGCAGTCGAGGCATTGATACATAAACTCGAAGTTGGAAGGATGTCTAATGTCTACTAAGTATTTTTGCATCCCTAATGTTTCCGCTCATATAGTCGAGGAAAAAGAACCTTGGAATGAGGAGATCGAGCTTCCTAAATTTGAATCTAAAGCTAAGTTTCGCCAGTGGATAGCTTTCCCGACAACTAAGTATTTATTGTACTGCGGTTCCGAAGGTGTCGACCCTAGCCAACGGGTTACTTCTCAGAACCCTCCGATGTACCTACACTCAGTGACCGCTGATTGGGATGCCAAGTTAAGTGATGATGAGTTCACGGATGTAATGAAACGGATGATCGATTTACAATACCCGTGTACCCGCGTCTCACGATCTTATTCCGGTGGTGTTCACGCTACATGGGAATTTGAAAAACCAATTATGCTTCACGGATCTAAAGCCACTAAGAGGTTGCTTCAAAGGATCTCAGCCGAGCTAGAACTTGATAAGCTGTGTCGTGGTTTTGATAAACCGGCATTTTCCAACCCTCATACTTACTATAATCTAGGCATTGATTGGAAGAAGGTTAGCGATATCAAAATCCCTTCAAGTACCTTACATTATTGGCAATACGAAACTAGTCGGGCGGATGACTTTGACGGTCGTGGAACTATTATACCTCTAGACCTCGTCTATGAAGAAGTTAAAAAACAGTTTCCAAATTTATGGAATGGGGCTTTTCAAGAAGGCTCACGGGGTATTTGGTTTTGGGGGCCAGGAGCTAACCCCAATTGGAACCCCACCGCGTGTATAGTAAGAGCTGAAGGGATGCAGTGTTTTTCTGCCGACAAACCATTCTATACTTGGGCTGATATATTAGGATCCCGTTTTGTGTCTCAGTTTGAAATCGGTAGGATCGGTCAGTGTATTGAAAAGTATTGGTACGATGGTAAGAATTACCACATTGAGCAAGACACCGGTAACTTTATAACGGCCGCTAAAGAAGAAGCGTTTTTAGATCTTCAAGCTCGTCATAATTTAAGTAATCAGAGGCTGCGTGGTGATGTTTTATCCGAAGCGAATAAAGCATTGCATCAAGTGCAAACGGTTAAGCGTGTTGAATCCGCAGTACCTTTTGTATTTGATAAAAATGTAATAGTTAACTTTGAAGGTAAGCGTTACTTTAACACTTCTCGAATTGCACCACTACATCCCGTTGAAAAATCTAAAAAGTGGGGTGAAGACTTTCCTTTTATAGCCGAGTGGGCTGAAGGTATGTTCGGGAAAGAACAACTCCCTTGGGAGCAGTCTTGGTTGGCATACGCATATCAAGGTTTTTTAAAAGGCATACCAAAGAAAGGCCACTGCCACATTCTGGTAGGCCCGAGCAACTGCGGTAAGACTATGTGGAACACGAAACTGCTGGCTTCAATTTTTGGCGGCCATATTAAGTGTTCAGAATACTTAGTAGGCAGAACCGAGTTCAATGACCATCTTTTTGAAAGTGGTTTATGGACTGTGGATGACGAGGCTGGAGCTAGTGGTGAGTCACATGTTAAATTCTCATCGAAGATTAAGGAGTTTGTAGCCAACGATACCTTTGTTGTTAATGCAAAATTCAAAAAATCAGGTCGTGTGTTTTGGTGTGGTAGGTTGAGTATCACATGTAATAACGATCCAATGTCGATGCGTATGTTGCCCGACTTAGATATGTCGACCCGCGATAAGTTGATGGTGTTTAACTGTGAAAAATTTACAGGTTTTTACGAAGGTTGGCTTGATGTCATGTTAAAAGAGTTACCCCACTTCTGTGCTTGGTTACGCGATTATAAAGTTCCCGAAGAGCACAAAGACTTTAGGTTTGGAGTAAAAGCGTATTTGTCACCTGTGATTGAAGCTCTTTCTCACGCTGACGGCAGGTATTCTCATATTGTAGAACTTTTGGAAATATTTAGAGATTCTCAACTTGAGAAAGGGGAAGAGTGGGTTGGCACCTGTTCCGAACTTTTGAAGCATCTGAGTAAGGTGACAGGCGTTGAGATACTACTTCGTGATGTGAACCCTAAGAAATTGGGTTGGGGTTTAAAGCACATGGTTTCCAAGGGTCTTCCTTGGTTAAAAAGGGATGATAAAAAAGGTGTGTATAGATGGATTATAAAACGGGAATAAATTCCGAGCGAGGTACAGCGGGGGAACTGCGTTTTTGTTTTGAAGCTTACAATAGGGGTTTGTGTCCTTGTGTTCCATGGGGCGACCCCGCTTGTTTTGACATTGTTATCATCAATAAAAAAACCGGAAAGCCTATTATCACTCAAGTTAGAACGGGGAGTAAGCTAGACCACGGATTATCTGAAGAGTCTATTCGATATCAAGCAAAGGCGACATGTATGGGCGACCGTGTACATCTTCGAGATACTAATGTGCAGTATTTAGTGATTTACATAGCCGAGCTAGATGCTTGGTATATGGTACCCGTTAAAGATATAAGTGCTACTATTGTACATGTGTACCCACACAAAAGAAATTCAAGAGGCCAGTACGAAAAATTTAGAGACCGTTGGAAATACTTCGGTTTTTCTTCGGACGACCAGGTCCTTCTGAATTAAACAAACCCGCCTTCCTAAGTCTCGACCTGATAGACTCTTCGGACACTCCTAGCAATTGTGCGATTATACAAGGAGCATAACCTTGCTCAAATCTTGCTATAATAAAATTAGAATATTGCTTAAGTCTCCTTCGAATTCGTTTCTGATCTTCGACATCAAGGTAATTTTTTTCCTCTACCTTTACTTCATTGGGTAGAACCCCAAATGAGTTTTGAACAAAATCTTTAGTTAAGCCGAGCTCTTCAAGCATCTTCTACCGCGTTGATTTTTATTATCCTAGCCGGGAACTCGACTTGACCAATGGTTTCTACTTCAAAAGTGTCGTCTTTAAATGTCACATTTATTTTACACTCGACATTAGCCGTAGAATCATTTTCATAGGCGGCAAGTTTCAGCTCAGGTATCAACTCATCCACAAGAGCTTCTACACTTTCACCAATCGTTTTAATTAAAGGCTTTTCTAATTCTCCACTATTTTTTAACCAATCCATAAGTTCAAAAGAGGGTCACGCATTTCCAATATAAATATCACATTTTTGTAAAGCATTGTCAATCAACTGCCTGGTAGGGTATCCAAGTGGCTAAAGGATGCGGACTGTAAATTTTAGCAAAAACCACAACATGTGGTAGTTATCCGCACCACTACTGGCTTTTAAATGACACTTACACAATATGTGGTGTTTAAACATCAACATAAAAGGGTCAAAAAAAGGTACAACATGAAGTATACAACGAAACGCGGTAATCGCGTATATAAAAGAAATCAAAGTTCTAAAAACTGGACTTACAGAATAGTTAGAGATAAAAAAACTCTGTATTTTAATTTAGGAAAAGATTTAAACATTGCTAAAGAGATGGCTGATGAGATCGATGCCTACTTAGTTTTTAATACGGTGTCCGAAACCTTATTAAAATATTCACCACAAAAACAACAAGGTAAACCCGCTCCAACACCTAAGCCCGACGACCGAATACAGCCGACCTTAGGGTTGATTGTCGACATGCTTAAGGAAAATAAAAATTTAGTCGGTATAAGCGATCGTACGGTTCAGTGTTATCGTAGAGGTTTATATAGAGTCACAGGTTTATCGGACGAAGAAGCGATGGGACTGCCTTTAAAGAAGTTGACTAAGAAGATGCTTCGTGAAGAAAAAAAGCGTAGGGTCGAGGGTATTAAAGATTTAGTTACCCTAGGTGAGAAGAAAAGATCATATAATACTCTTCTTAGAAATGCTAAATCGGTATTTTCCGAGACCGCTATGGCATATTATCCTGAGAGCTGGAGTTTTGAAGGTCTTAGTTACCTAAAGAAAGAGATATTTTTCAACCGAGTTAAGAAGGATTATACATTACCGGAGACATCGTTAATCGAAGATACTTTTAAATTAATGAATGAAGTGGACGGTGATCATTTTGTAATCATGGCTTTAGCCTTGCATTTTGGTATGAGGCGGAAAGAGATCTTTTTTGCTAAGCGGAACTGGTTAGATATTGACGACGATCGCTGTGCTATCTGTATTAAATCCGAAGGTAAGTTTAAACCGAAAGGAGGTATGGATGGTTACACGGCAGGTAGTGCCGCGTGGGGTTCAAAGATTTTAGATAAATCAGAGGGGTTTGATTATCTTGTAACGGATCGTGCTAGGACTGCCGAAAAAACGATGAAAGTTGTCACTGACTCTTTAAGAGATATCGGCTGGACACGACAAAGCCCTTTGCACGAGTTAAGAAAGCTATACGGATCTTATCTAGCAACAACTAAGGGCTTGTATGTAGCCCAGAGTTATCTAAGACACACAAGCCCTCAAGTTACTTCAAAATACTACGCCAAATTAATGCCAAGCAAAGATATGCTGGCATTGTGGGTAGCTTAAGAAATTACAAGCTCGGAATTCGTCACATCGCAAGGGGAATATCCCGCCGCGTTGTAAGAAAATGCTGCGTAATAGTAGCTCCCAGCCGTTACACCAGTTTCAGTAACGGAACCATTTGCCGCGACAGTAGCCGGGTCGGTAATATCCGAGCCTACTTGAGAAACAGTGCTATCCGTTAAGTCGGCTGCCGTGTTGGCACCTCTAATTTTTTCATCTGGAATAAAATCGCCACATGATGGAACGGATGAGCCCGCTGATACGGATTTTTTTAAGATTACGATGCCCGTGATATTAGATGTATCCGCGGGAGCTGTCCAATTTAATAGTACATTTGCCATGATTTGAATATATTTGAGTTTAAGGTTAGTTTAAAGCGGTTGTAATATCTGCTGGCGAATCAGTTGGTCTTTAGGTGTATGATATATGGTAACCTTCTGCCGCTAGTTCACTTATGAACCAACTCGGAAGAGCCTCTCCATATGTGTAGGGTCTTTGATCGGTGATTTCGTAAATAAAAAATTTCTGATTATTATAAGACCCACTCCCGAAAGAAGCATAAAGATACTTCTTAGTGTCTTGTCCGTTGCTAATAGTTTCAAATCTAAATAAACCAGCATCTGCATCGTTTGAGGATGTATCTGTACCCGATTTTCTATAGATGATAGCCCCGTGTGTAGTTGAATAACCCGACGGTACTGTTCCTACAATGGTAAGACCTGCAGTATTACCGTGATCCACTATGCCTTGTAACCAACCAATTGATGAAGGGTTATTTTCGTAATTATCCCAATTATAGTTACCCGCGAAATTTTGACCGGCTGCTGCTCCCTGGTCTAAAACATCGAATGTGTCGAGTAAGGCGGTTTCCGGTACAACCCTAAATCTTGGGGTTATTGACCCAACACTAGATGTAGAGAACCCGTGGTCACCCAATTCGTTGAAAGTATAACTGCCTGTGTTCGAAGGAGCGAGTCGGCCCATTATTGAAAGTAAATTTTCGCTATCGTTTTGTTTTCTGAGATAAAACATACTGGTCGTGTCATTTGTAAAAGTAACCGTCTGACCTTGTATAATATAAATATAGGTTCCACCATTCATCGGGGTATCGCCATTTTTCTTTATACGGCCATATCCTTGTATGTAACGAAGCTCGGGCGTAGTTGAGGTAAAAGCACCATTATAAGTAAGCTCGACATTATCGGGGTATAAGCCCGTACTACTGTCGTTGTCATCCAGGTCTACATCAGCATAGTGACCATCCTCATCGGCGTCGAGAAGGGTACTTAAACCGGAAGGAGCTTCAGGGTTTGTAGCGGTGTAGGAAATAGTTACATCCTGATAGGCACCATTTAAGTAGTTTGAAGCTGTAATATTCCAACCCGCGAGAAAGTTAGTCGTAGTTGCAAGGCTATCCCCACCACTTTGACTCCAGATAACTACATTCGTCCCTAGACCATCATCCCAGGTAGCGGTGGTTGCCGTAATTTCTAACACCCCTTGACCCGTGTACATTTCATAAAACCCGTTTATAATTCCCCCAGGTATTGGATAAAGTAAGTCTGAAAAAGAATCCGCCGAAGATTGAGACCCCGGAGAAGTTGTGGTAATTAAATCAGTCGGTCCGAAAGTTGGAGCTAATATTTCTTCAACAGAAGTTAAATTAATAGGGCTGTGCGATGGGTTTGCAATGGTGCTTAAATCCGAAGGTGTTTCACTAGGACTTGCGGTGGTGCTTAAATCCGAAGGAGCTTCATTAGGGCTCGCCGTTGTCCCCAAAGCAGAAGGAGCTTCATTAGGGCTCGCGACGGTTCCTAAATCGGATGGCCCACTCGCTGGGGCGGTTGCTTGTTCTGTGGATGTTAAATCGGTAGGAGCACTGTTTGCATCGGGTGCAACATTTACCGAATTATCATTGTCATCGAGGTCGACATCAGCATAAAACCCATCTTCGTCCATATCGACTTTGAGAGTAAGTGATGTCGGCCCTTGATTATTGGTTGGTTTACGGCCATATTCAAACCCAGTTACGATCTGAGCATAATTAAATTCAATACCATTTATAGCCACCCCTACAGGTGCCACCGTACCGGCGTGAGTGCTACCATTGTCCGGCATATAATAAGTCACGGAATTATAAGTCATTGTATGACCTGTTCCAGTTCCACCGTTTTGAGAATCGTAATACTTAGACTCCGCTTCAGTTAAAAATAATGGGTAAACAAAAACACCCGTATCAATCCCATATTTCGGCGCTACCTCAAGTGTGGGGATTATATTAGTTGGCCCTTCTACCGGTGCGGCTGCAACATAAACGGCTGTTAAATCAGTTGGAGCCCCGTCTACCGTAGGAACTAAAGAAAGACTAGCATGAGCACAAGGTGAGAAGCCTGTAACATTTTTAGAAAACACACCGTAACTATAGTGGTTTGAATCAACTATACCTAGATCATCATAATTATTTGAGTCGGCAGCTAAATTTTCAACAACTAAAACCCCGTCACTAAGGATTATATTACAATCGGATGTTTCCCCCGCATATCTATAAATTGATATCGAATCTACTATTGATTTGTCTATGGGAGGTTCCCAGTTAATTCTTATGTCAGCCATATTTTAAATATAGTTTAGAGTTAATCCTAGGTAAGCGTTTGTAATTGAACATCTGTAGGTTGAGACTTTGAATTACTGTTAAAATCTAAATTCGATACCGTCGCGTTTGATGGTTCTATATCCAATCTTAAATTAATTAATTTTGCATTAAAAGGGCTCGATCTGTGGGTGAACGATTTATCCTCGGCTTTAAGGCTAGACGGAGGGTTGGCATCTAAAGCCGCTCTTAGTTTATCATAATCGTAACTCTTTAACCCCGACACAGGTGGTGGGTTTGTTAAATATGTAAGATCTCGTGGAGCTTTTTCAGGCCCAATAGCTGGGCATATTGCAAAACTAACAACATCTACGGTATATTTGCCCGGCCTAGCCCACCAATAATAACCCGTAACATCTCTACCTTCTTCGTCTCGTACAATGATTAAATCATTCTCACTAGACACAAGCTCGGGTGTTCCAGCATGAGTGCAAATTACAACATAATTAATAGATGTTTGTACACCAGCTTCTATTTTACGAGGAAGCCCGAGTAATATTTCTATATTCTCGTTAACTTCCGCTTTAGTAATTAATTCACTCATTAAAAAGACTTTCCAAAAAGGTGCCCTATTGACATTTCCCTAAGTGCCCACGGGTAGTTGTTATGAGTAGCTACGAATAATTTAAATTTAAACCGACGACCTCGAAGATTCATAAATACTTTCATATGCTCTTGGATAAGCCCTTTATATTGACCCTTAACCAACCCGTCGTCCGATTTACCATAACCCCACAAGTGACCCGTGGAGTTTTTATGAAAAGAAAGATCTATTCGGTGCAACTGTTTTTCATTATGCTCGTCACCCAAGTGAACCCAGTTTGTTTCTATAATAGAAAGGTACGAGTTTCTAAAATATAATGGATCTGTAATGTATGCTTCGCCGGTCATTGGCTCGTGGAAAGGAGCCTGCAAAGCTTTACCTCTGTACGCAAAAGCCCCGTCCGTTTCGGAACCAACTATACCGTGTTCATCTATACCGAGTGGGTACTCGATATCCCACCATAAATCATCAGGTGCTTTAGAAAACACCTGATCGTTTATTTCTTTTATGTTAGATTCCAGGAGCTCATTTGACTCATTAACTCCATACATATTACCCGCTTTTTGATCGGAAGTTATAGTTGTTAAATTGTGTTGAGATATAGGCCCGGCAAGTGAGCTATTGTTCTCGCTAAAAATATATCCTTTATATTTAGGAGGTCTTGCCCAACCTAAAAAGTCGGGTCTTTTACCTTCGACTAATATTTCCTTAGTTGTTTGAGCTGTTATATCTTCGATCATACCCCGTCCTCCGATAATTCAAAAGCTAATCTTACTAAGTCCATATCAATTTCAGCCGAGTTAGCCTCTAACTCTAAAGCTTGAATTAGGGGGCTCTTTGTTGAGTAAAATGTATCTACTTCTTTTTGACCGTGTTGGTTAAATACTTTTCTATTGTCCGTACTTACGGTTTCAAGAGTTGTGTTATTTATCCCGGCTTCTACATCTTGTGCGGCGTGAACCATTTCGTGTCTAAATGATTCCGTAAATTGTTCTAATGGTTTGTTTACTCCATCAGCGGGTAATGTATGCCCGTGTACCATGATTAAACCTTTTTCACCACCCATAGCTATTAATACTTGGTTTTGCAAACCACTAACCGACGACGGACCTGGGCCGTAAAAAGCATGAGCGTCTGTAGCTGATGGATTACCGATCCAGACAGGTATGCCCCATTCTTCAGATTGGTCGAATAATTCGTGAAGCTCATCTCTGAGATCATCACGGTCAAAGTAATCTATTAAACAGTCTAAAGTTTCTTTAGTTAGCCTACCCGCCCTTAAATAAAATGTATTAAATACTACAAAGTTTTCCGTTATATCTTCTAAAGGGCAAGAAGCTGGTGCACTTGTATCAGGATCGGGACAGCTCATTTTAACAGTCCACCGAGTTTTTTCTCCAGGTGCGTATACTTTGATTTTGGCTATCGCATTTCTGCTTTTCTTATTAAATCTAAAAATACCACCACTTTCTTCCCAGTCGATAATTTCTTCTCCCTCGGCTTCGCCCATTCGAGATGCACCTACGGCTGGGTTTTTACTTAAGAAACCTGTGTCGATTACCTCTTCCCCATCAAATTCCACTACAAACCTGTCGGGATCTACAATTGGATCTACTTCTAAAGTTACCTCACCGGTTTCAGGGCCGAGATCAAATTCTATTACATGCGGTTCTGGGTAACTTTTACCACCCGAATGGACAACCTCGCCAGACCCACAAGGTTCAGCCATAACAGGGTCACCGGGTATTGTGGGTTCTTCTGGTGGTTGAACTTTTACTGGATCTGGTTCGGGGTTTGGCTCGGGGTGTTCTAAAATAATAGGATCGGAATTTGGCACATCCTCGTCAGCGGGACATATAAAATCATCCTCTTCGATTATAGTTTTGTTGTTAGCTTTTTTCCAAGCTAAGTGTTCCCTGGATTCTACATATACGATATAAGATCCCGAGAAAGGGTCGTACACACCAAATGAGTTTTCTAAATTCTGTGGTAGCTCGTGCTCCCACGCACCTTTGGATTTATAAGATGCTTGGTCACGATCTGTGTTTTCATTTTTCTCATCTTGCCCACGCTTTGAGCTTTCATCCTTATAAATTGATTTGTCATGACCGAGCCAAAAAGGACTGGATCCACAAGCTCGATTTACAACTGCATTTGTTACGGCGGCACTAAATACCGACGATGGTTTTTGTTCTACTCTGTAACCCGTTTCAGCTTGGTCGGGTTTAGGTTCATAAAGAATATGGCATCCGTCATCCGTATGAACTACTACCTGATTATTAAGTACGGAAAGCCCCGTTATGATAGTAGCGTTCGACATGAGGATGTCTACCTTGCTGATATCATTATTTGAATAAGGAGAGTCTCTAAATGGAGTTGTTAGACCCGCGGGTTCCGATACATAAACCGTCAACGGTTCAAGACACGACCCAGCTGCAAAAATAGTTTTATTCGGCCCAACTACGAAATATTTACATCTTTTAAAAACAGACCACTCTAAGCTGTATATACGACCGTCATATGCTACTTTCTGCTCTTCCTCTCTCGGCGGCCCTTTACCTACGGCCAACGGGTCAGTGGAACCCTCTCCGATCATTAAAGTTCTATTCCCTATTGAGTTAAAATAGGCTTTTCTTTGATCCATCTCCCCGCTTGACTTGTAAACTTCTACATCATCCTCAAGCTCACCTAAAACCGTGTTTGGTTCGGGCATAAAATGGATGTCGTGGACTTCACTATGTCTGGATGCAAAAATAAAGGCGTTACCATTCTTATCAGCGGAAGATGTTACGGCTAAGTTTTTGTCCGTGGATAGTAGTGTAGAATCTACATCTCCTACTTTTTTCCACACGGGACCGCTGCTCACGCCCCCCGGCCCTTGGGGCAAGCAACCCTCGACAACGCGAAGGGAACCGCGATCGGCGTCATCACGATGAGCCTCGATCCCGGTGAAGTTTGGAATCCGGAAGTACCTCACCCTTCTTTTTTACCGTCTTTACCGTAAGGAAACAACCGGTTGAGTTTTTCTTGGCGCCTTTTACAACCTCCACACTGTTTTATTCCTAGCTTTTCCGTTACTTTTTTAACGGTATCACCTAAGCCTTTGCTTTTGTTATCAGGTTGAATTTTCTGTAATTCTAAACCTTTAGTCACTAATTCTCGCTGCAATGCTTTCTCTTTATGCGTACAAAAGTCCTTAGATTTTCTATTAGAGACCATAGAACGCTTAATATTCATAATTTCTTTAGCTAATTCTTCTTTAGTTTTCATAATAATTTAAGATATTTCATAGTAGTCGCTAATGCTGGGGTCTCTGCCCACATATGTGAAAATATTATTATTAGGATTTTGATACGGAAGCTGCCATGTTATCCCACTTTCAAGAACCCAACCGGTAAGTTCTGTGTAATATAAAAAGTAATTCACGCTGGGCCATTCGTCGGTATCCGAGATATAACCACAGAGCTCTTTATCCCAGGGCAGAGTGAAGGTGTAATCCAGGTAATGATCACCAGTAACCATGTAGTCCCACCCGTAACGACTTATTACTACACTTTCCTGCCCGTTCCATTTAAAATCTTCTTCTGGGTGGCAGCTACAATCGGGATCGTATGGGTTATTTTCGCAATAGTTAGGGTCGCAATCAAAAGAAGAGCCTGGCGTAAATATACTTTCCAAAGAAGCTGAAACATTAGGCGAGTCTACCCATCTATCAGTAGGCGGGGGTGTTCCCATTTGATATGGGATATGCAAACATTCCTGCGAATCTGGAGGCCCACCCATAGCTGGGTTTCCATTTATGTCAGTAGCTAAGACGGTGTTGTAGAGAGTAGGATATGGGGGTATTGTTACGCAATAAAGAGGTGTACAATTAGTACATTTCCCGCACGGGGTATCGGGGCACTTTAAAGTACCATCGCTTTCACAGCAGTCAGCTGAATTGGGTAAACTATATGTAGCCATCTAAGTCGAGCTTCCTGAAAGAATCGTGTAGCCAGCTGGCGTAACCTTATTACCGTCTACAGACGGATCCGTAGTTGTCATCACCGTAATATTATCAGGCTGACCGCTCGCATTACATACCTGTAGAGTATGCATCCAGTATGGTTGGAGATTAAAACAATGGTTAAAAGAATAATTTGCGGTGTCCCCCGCGCCAGAAAGAACTCCGCAGTCAATAGTATAATTCTTGAAAGGTATCTGCGTTTTTAAGCACAGTATGTTTGCGGTAGAGTTTATACTTACAGTTGATGAACCGGTTGCGTCATCGTCCAGGACATGTATTGTGTCATTATTAACTGGGCATTTAGACAGTTGGGGTATAAACAAGTCAACGCTTGAAGGGTCTGATTCTACAAACTCAGTTGTCGCTTTTGTTATAGTTTTTTCGGCACCTGCATTTTTTAATTGTATGGTCTTAAAAGTCGGCCCGCTGGTGTTGGCTAGTTCTTTGGTTGCGGATTCAGCTCCAATAGTTATGCCGGTTATATTTGGTCCGGTTATATCTGAATCAGTAGTCGTGCCTGGGTTTTCAAAAGATAAAGATTGGATATCTATATCTACGGTTATCTCTTTTTTTTCCTCATCTAAACCTACAGCCGCATGTCTGTCTACAATAGTTACTGTTGCATCTTCTGGATCAGTGCCATCTTCGATTGCTACTTTAGAACTTGTACAACCATCTATATAGCCAGTGTCTATAGATGTGCCATCATTAGTTGTTAATTGAGTACTTGTAACATCTCCTAAATCACCGTTTGGATCATCATCATATTCGACTTCCAATAGATCCATTCTTTGAGCAGCTTGCGGGACTGGGCTACCTACATTTACCGAACTGCTTTGAATTGGGTATGGAGTACTACCGCCACCCGTTTCATCTTCGAGCTTAAAACTTTCAATAGTTATGTAATCGTCATCTAAAGGCTCAAGCTCTACATCTACATGGTTTATCTCGTATTCATCTTTAGGCTTTGTTTCCGTATTTATTACATCTGCAACATTACGGTTTAGAGGAGTTGGTGGTGTAGGTGGAGTGTCATCCTCTACTTTAGTACCGTTTATCTTTTTAGTATCTGCGGGCTTAGTGTATTCGGAAGTTGCCTCTAGTTTTGACGATTTAAATATAACACCTGGTTCGGTTCCTTCATCTTCTATTTCTAAAGTGTTTAAATCATCTTCTACCGGTGTTTCACTAAGATTAACAGTTCCCGATTGAAGTTGAAAATCGTTATTAGATGTAGGCCCCGTTTCTACTTTAACTGTCTGACACTCTGTTGATTCTAAACTTGCGCTAGTTGTACTTACTGAAAGGTTTTTAGCGGTGAATTCTAAGTCATGTAAATATTTTTTTAAAGTATAGGTTTTAGGAATTAATTTTAACTTTTTAAGTTCTTCAAAATGAATTTCTTTAATATCTTCATTTTTAATAGTTACATCATACTCTTCGCTTAAAGTTATGTTAGCTTCTTCGGGAGTAAGTTTCTTTTTATGACCAGTCCAACCAATGTAAACGCTAGATCGATCTAGCTTATACATTCTTTGATAATCGAGGACTATTTTAGTTAAATAAGGCGTTAAAGTAAGTTTGTTACCATTATTGAAGTAGATGGTATCCGTTCTCTTATACAGTTGTTTTTTGTTATCAGAAACTACGATATTGTAGTCTAGGGATGTAAATGTTACGGTAGATTTTGTAGCGTTTAAAAACTGCTTACTTCCTTTTATATAAAGCTGTTTACCTTTGTATTCATAAACCTTATCAACCTGAACAATGTCTTTTGTTGTACCTTTAACCTTAAACTGGTTTGTACTGTTCGTAACCGTGACTCTTTCTTTCTCACCAGATAAAACTAACTCTTTAGTACCCGTTATAGGGGAGTAATAAGCAGTACCCGCTTCCAGTGTTAGTTGAGATGGTTTTTTCTTACCTTGAGCATCCACTGTTGCATAGGCCGCTGAAACGGTGGTAGGTATGTATCCCGGTTCTAAAGGTATAGTTTTACCATTTATTTTTAAAGTAGATGGGGTTTCTACAACTTCGTAAACTTTTTTAGTTTCTTTAAAAGTTTCTTTAGTAATTTTAAGCTGACCCGTTTGTTTAACTACGAAACAACCTCCGCAGTCAGAACCCGTCGAAGTTTCGAAAACGGGTGTGTTTGTAATATCGGGACTTCCTTGAGATTCGGATATTACTACCTCAAACTCACCATCGGGAGTAGGTGTTCCTGAATCTATTTCTATATTGGATATTTCAGAAACCACATTTTTTGGTGATCCAGAGGATGTGAAATCACCATTTGAAAATGCTAAACTATTTATACCCGTAATTATATTTTGAGGACTTCCGTCATTTTCCTGATCACCGTCCTTTTGATCTTTTTTAGTAAGGCTTGTTAAAAATCTAAGAGTACTGCTATCGACAGTACCGCCCGCGAATTCCTCGGCAGTTTCTGCTAAATCGGACTTTGATAAAAGTTCTACATAGCCATCGTCTACATATTTACACTTAGCTTCTAACTGAAGTCCAGTTACTACATTAATTGGAGATTTGGTATCTGTGTCTTTTAGTTGAGGAGCTGCAAAATTAAAAGTCTCGTCAAATTCACATTCGGGATCTGGTTGTTGTGCATCCTCTTCAGGTATTTCGGTCCAAAGATCTGCATTATTTGCATCATCCGGAAAGTTACCCTGACTGATGTCTGAAGCTTGGTAAAATTTACCATTATAACCAACAATCTCACCCCCGTTGTATAGTGTGTTAGAATCCCAATCGGGTGGTGGTACGGGGTCGCAAGGGGCCAGCGTAATCGCGTACATGTCAAAAGGTTGAGGAGTACCCGTATTACCGATGGAAACTGTTACCGTAGGCATATTAAAAGGAGCTCCGTCTTTTACAAAATTACCCGGTGTGGTGTCTATATTGTAAGACTTAAATTCCTGAGGCCCGTTAATATCAGCTTGTTGCTCAATATCAATTTTTGCAGTACCAAATACACACGGATCTTGAGTGTCCTGAGGTAAATCAGCTTCATCTACTTCTTCCCAGTATTCCTCACCAATAGGATCGTCGGGAGGGTCGTCTATTGTGACTTCTTTTGCTCTATAATACTTCCCCGCATAGCTTACATAATCACCTGCCTCATACCTGATTGATCCCGTATAAAGAGCTGGTATTATAGGTGTTAAAACCTTATCACAGTCTAAATCAACGATAGTTGTATTTGGTGTATAATGCTCAATTGTTTTAGCCGTACCAGGGGTTACAACTATATCCAAAGACCGAGCTTTAAAATTAGCATTAGTTTCGGAGTCATCCGAATCAACTATTTTTACTTTTGGTATTGTGAGTTCTACTTGATTTGGGCAATCTTCTTTTTTAGTTAAATCTTCCTCATCTATTTCTATCCAATCGGGAAACTCACCCCCAAGACCTTCGCCCGGCGGGCTGGCGTCATTTACAGATCTCGATTTATAATACTTACCGTTGTATTCAACTTCATCGCCAATATTATACTCGACTAATACATCCCACATATCGGGGATTACGGTAACTTCTGGGCAGGGTTCTGGTTCTTCTAAATAAAGCTCGGTTACTTTAAAAGTATTAGTATCTCCGTCAGTTATATTAATTAGAGAGCTTGATATTGGAGAAGAACCCCCATCATTTGGGTAAGTCTCAGTCCATATCACAAGCTCGTGCAAAATTCTCTCTCCGCGTTGATCGGTAATAGCTGCTGGCGGGTCTAGCTTATCTTCAGCCTGAAACCCGGTTCCTCCAGTTTTATCGACCTTAGCAACATAGCAATAGTAATTACAAGGCTGGCAATTAAGAACCATTAAATCGCCATGCGTGATCGCTCTATTTTGGTGATTCTGATGCTCTTTTATAACCTTAAGAAAAACAGCTCTAGCTTCCTCTCTGCTCTTAGGCAGATCAACTTCATAATCTGCTACATCAATAAAGTGGACAATCATCTGACGATCACCAGCTTCATTTTCAAAGACGGTAAAATTACTCATAGCGTCTTCGGGTGGAGTCAGATCGATCTCCATACCGTCAATACGCTCTTCAAGTTCTCTGAGAGCCTGTTGTAAATCTTCGTTTGTCATTAAAAATAGGTTACTTCGACTTTCCAGATTTTTAATTTATTATGGAAAAATATAGGTGTAACTTTAAAATTCGAAGGTGTTGCTGTAACCCTAGTGTTCCAAATTGTAGAATCCCAAGTAATATGACCCGCGGCTAACTGAATAGGCTCACCTTGAAAACACGGATGATTCATTGTATCTAAAGTATCATCAGCTTGCCAATGAAACTTCCAAGATCGATCGGTCATGTCGGAATGAGGCTCGGTTAACCAATCTTGATCAGAACAAGCACTTCCGTAACAGGCGACTTGTTGGTAATCTACGGAATTACCAAATTGAAGACCTATTATTTTGTATTTTGTAGGCCACATCATACGAACCCCAGTGGAACCGCCCTTACCTCCGCCACCGCTTACGGTTTTATACATAGCGGCATTTTTAAATGACTGTCTAAATGTAGCCGTAGCATTACTTCCATTAATACCGATGATTTTTACATCCATAGACACTGATCCGGAGTTCTTTGTGTAAGAAGAGCTCTGAATTGGTACCTGTTCCTGAACTGTAAAATAAGTAAATACCGCAGAACCACCTACCCTTTTGGAAGTTGTTTTAAATGTTTTCAGACCTAAATGGTCAAAAGCCACAATAACGGGTTGGTTTATATCTTTTTCTCTCGTAGAACCAACTGTCCAATAAGACGCAATCGGGGCCACATAAGAGACAGTCCACAGATCTATACCTGGGTTACTTGTGTCTACTGAACACGCTCCTCTTACCCATATTAAGTTTCCAACCGTCGTGTTTGTGGCTTCCTCCTGGGTGGGAATTCTATTCTCGAGTACCGCTAAATCTTCAACAAAATTAGTAGTTCTTGTAGCATTTTGTAACGAGTATAAAACATCAGCATCATCGGTTTGAGAGTAAACGGATGGGACATTTGCTTTGACCGGTTTTATATTTGAATCCGAAAGTGTAAGCGTCGAGCCGATGTCCAGCGTACCAATGCTAGATGTATATAGATCCGATGGATCGTAGGTCGACGGGTCGTCTATTGCAAAAGGAGTCGATCTTGGATCCGCTAAAACTACAAACTCTTCATCAACATTAAATGTTTGTTTGGTGTCTAGTTCAGCCTTACCTTCAGTACTTTCAAACGCTTGTTCTCCCAATTTCCACGGAGATGAGCCTACAACTTCTAGTTCAACATCCCCATTTGTGTTACTGAGAACTTTTACAACTCGGGGGAATAGAACTCTTGTGTTCTCATTTTCCGATGATAGTTGCTTTATTGGGGGTATGGTTCCAGATGCATCACCATCGGCATAGGACACATTAACCGGTTCGGTTTGTTTAACTATAGTTGGAAGCATGTCCCAGTTATCCGCTTCATCGGGTGAATTTTGGCCGGTCTTTGGGTGTAAGCTCCAGGCTTCGGTATCGTATCCTAAATTAGGAGCGCCCAACTGTGAAAGTATATGGTTACTGTTTTTAATAACCACAAATTTACGGGTCATTTTTTTAAGCTGACCGCTTTCGCTTGTTTGCAACCCGTACCAAGTATCTCTTAGTTGTGCATACTGACGGGTTAATGTGGCTTTATCTACAGTAGTGCCTGGGGCTATTGCTTGATTTATTAAATAGTGATCTGTGAATTCTTCATCAGGTTCGCCGTATTCTCTGAACAAAGCCACACCATCTAAAGAGCCGTCTAAACCAATCTTACTAGCTTTCGGACCTTCGACCGCATATTTACGGGTCAGCTTTTGAAAACCGGCGGCTGAGTCTTTTTCAATCTTAGCCCTACCGATTTGCCTAATTCGTAAATCGTTCGGCATTCTACCAACCCCTTCTTCTGACTATTCTAATAGTTCTTTGTTTCTGCGGTGAAGAGAAATGTTTTAATTTTCTTCTGGCCTCTCTTGCCGATTGTACAATGACTTCTCGGTTATCCCCGTTATACCGAGGGTCGGTTAACAGCTTATATTGAGCTATCGGAAGCATTATATCCCAAATTGCGTCACCGGGTAACCTTGGACTGTCTCCTTCATTCAATAAAGTGGGCATGATATTAGCCACTAGATCTACGGTGTATGTTCTGTCGGGTATTGGGTATAAAACTAATCTCGGCACTACTATAAAATTATCAGACCCTTCATCCGTTTGATCTATGTAATACCATATAGGTCTTTCTTTTTCGGGGTCATCCATATCGATTGATGGGAAACTTCCCTGATATCCACCCACGGGTCTAAAATCTCCAGCATAATGACTTCTTGCGGTGATCTCGTCAGTCCTCGCATTCATAGGCGATAATGGCCCATGCCCCGCTAATACGGGTACTTTTTCAATATCGATTACATCTTTAGGCAGCCGTACTGACTGTTGGTCTTCTAAGAAAGACACGGACATTTTTCGAGAAGCCCACCTTGGCCTGTGACCGTCGATCGGCGCATAACATTCTCTGTACGCTTGATTAGCAACTATTTTAACTCTTTCCCGATCTATTTTTGGTAGATCTTCCCACTGGTCTGCACCTAACATACTCGCGATTTGATCAAGTATGTCTGTGAACATTATAAGACTCTCACTTACGATCCCAGAAGGAGCTTCGGCTTGAGTAGGTGACACGGCGGAAACTGATAAACCCGTTGGACTTTGGTTAGGAGAAACAATTACATTTGATAGTGCAACTTGCTCTTGAGGAGACGCCGTAAACCTTATAGATCCACAAGGGTTTTGCGGCGACCCCGTTCTGTTTAAACCCGTAGGAGCTTGGTTTGCATTTGGTGGAACGGTTGACATTCCATTAACTTACATAAGTTAATCTTTTTCAACCACCGCTTGTAATTCGGGAGCACGATCCATTTTTTCAACCTTAGCTTTTTGCTTCTTTTTAGGAGCAGGTTTTTCTTTTACAAAGTGATGGTCGGCTTCTGGCTCTTTTTTCTCGTCCATAAGAACTGAAAAGAACATTCTTTTATAAAGCCTACCTTGAGTGCGGAATATGTCGTCGGCTTCTCGCTGGTCTTTTGGCTCATAAGCATAATGCCTACTTTCCTTATCCCAGTTAAAAACATACTGAAGACGGCTCATTCCTTTAACTCTTATTACGGGAGTAGTTCCCATTTGGTCTCTTTTTCCGATGATTATAATTTTCATAGTTTTATATAAAAAACCTCTCCCCCGCTACGCAGAGGAGAGGTTGTGTTTAGGATTGGAATATGGTGGATATTCTCAAAAGCTTAATAGCTAAATCCGGGGATTTGACGAACTGCTTCGACAAGCTGAACACCTGGAATTCTTCCGTTGGTGTCTTGATAAGCAGCCATTCCGTAAACGGACTGGATACCTACGGCTGACAAGTGAGCTTCGTTTCCGCTATTTGCGAAATCGTCATAATGGAAGATCTGCTCGTTCGATACTGCACCTTTAGCGTAGTACAAAGCACTCTTACCCATTGCCAATGCATATCCGATTGGGGTTCCGTCAGCGTTACACTGATAGATCATCGAACCGGCTGGGAACGCTGTCCCATCAGCTTCCTGATTCGAGCCTTGACCACCGCTTATGTCATTATAAGCGAGAGTTTTAAGAGCAGCTCCGTCGTTACTTCCATAACCGAAGCATGAGTACGATCCGTTAGGCGCTACGATAAGGAAGTGCCCAGCTGAGGATACATTGTAGACTGCTCCGCCTGCGCCAGGGATTCTAGCGTCAAAACCTAGGAAATTAGCAAATGTATCATTACCAAGATCTAAATTCCCACCGTTAGCTGGAGAAAAAGACGCGGTTGTCAAAGCTGTTGGAAGCAAAGGAGAACCTTGGCGTCCGTCGGCTGTGTCAATCAACACATTATGGTTAGCAATTACATTACCGTCCCACATTGCGTAGTTACCGCTGTACAACTTGTTAGAACCGCTACGCTCGTCAGCTTGTAAAATAGCTTCGAGGTAGTCAGGGTCTGAACGAAGTGGGCGAAGAACTGCGTCTGGTGCGAAGAACAAGTAACCGGGGATTTCAGTCTTGTCATCACCGCCAACATTCATTGGCTCACCACCTTGGGCGATCAATGCTTGTTTAGCTTCCTGAATGATGTCAGTACTAAGACCTTCTGTGTATTGAAGATTAGACCCTGCACCATAACCTGAGATAAGGTTAGAAGTAGCTACATTCAAGCAAGTATCACGGAGAACCATTTGAATATGATCCTGCTCAGTGCGTCCTGCCCACTCGGACATGACTTCAGCTGAAAGCTGGTCAATGGTTTTACCTGTGAAACGCATAAGTTTGATAACTTGTGTCCAAGCTACTGCGTGTCTGATAAGATCAACTTCAACACTAAATGTTCCAAATTTGAGCTTACCAGTTGAGTTCTTGAGGATTTCTTCCCCACGAACGCCCTGTCCACGAATTGGAGCAACTGTTGTAAAAGTTACCTTGTCTGATCCGCCTGCGCTAAGATCGCGTTTTTCCACTACTGGAGAACCAGATCCTTCGGATCCGATAAATTTTGAAAATACATTTTTCTCACGAGCGTCACGAGTTACAAGCTCGGACCAGAGTCTGGTGCGCAAGTTTGAATCTCCGAAGATATCTCCTGAGTAATTAGTATTTACATTCATTAAGTCAACATTACCGAAAGTTCCGGGTGCTGACTGTGCTGCTGCTGCTGATGATTTATTAGCCATGATAATTAATATTTAATAGTTAACGGAGGAATTTTCTACCGTCATCGTGTCCTAGAAGCTGATAAAGCTGATCGTTGGACATTTGACCGATGTTGTTAGAAACATACTCCGGTGTTATTTGAGTGTTTGCGGGTTGCGCAGTTTGTCCTGTCGTTAATACTTTAGCTTGATTACCCATCTGAGGGCTGACTTGCCTTGGTATTTCGGGAGCTGGATTTGAAGCGTTTTGTGCTGGGGCTTGGTAGCCTTTTCTAGCAGCAAAATCATGTGCCATCATTTCCGGCCACCTTGGTGACTGAAAAACCGCTTCGTAGTCTGCATCATTTTGAGCTTGAGATACAAAATCATCGAACTCTTTTCTGTAGACGGTAGATTTGTCTGACAGATCTGGGTAAGATTCAAATGCACGATCCCTACTCTCTTGAGCTTTACTACGCTGGTTTGAGCTGTGCGCCTCATATGCTTTTTCTTGTGCTCGTTCTTTTCTGAAGTTTAAATCTCTAACTTCCAATTCCTTTTTCATGATCTCCCTTTGCAACTGCAAAGCTTTGACCGTGTCTAAGTCATCGGCGGCTTGAGTAACTTCCGATTCAAGTTCGGCTATTTCGGCGTTCAGAGTCTCCGCCAACCCTTCATACGAATTTGAAATTGGTTGCTCAGTTGATTGTTGAGCGGGTTGCGGGTTTGGTTGATTCGGTGCAACTTCTTGGCCGTAGATAATCCTAGACGCATCCGCAAATGTCCCGCTAAAGCCTTCAGATCTGTAAAGATCTATGACTTGCTGGTCTAATTCGCTCTTAGGTCTAATCCTTCTTTTAGCCAACCTATCCTCTTCACTTTCCTCGGGAACAGGCGTTTCCTCGGGTGCTTGAGGCTCTTCGGCTACTGGTTCTTCTTGAACGGGCGCTTCTTCTTGGGGTTGCCCCTCAGGTTCGGCTTGTTCAATCTGTTCTGTAGCTTCGGGAAGCTGCTGCGTTGATAATGCTTGTCGAAGGTCGTCAGTAGACACATCCGCAAGATTTAATTCGTTTTGTTGAGGGGAATCAACCACCTCGGTTTGTTCTTCCATTCTCGTACAATACTAATGTTATACGGGTCTGAAAACCGGTTGTATTACCTGTTGTAGAATTTCAAACTACCCGGTTTTGCCGGTTTCTTTTTAGGTTTACTTAGCTTACACTTACCTTCTTTTTTACAATCTTTTGGGTAAGGGCATCTTGCACAAGTTTTAAACTCTTCTTTTTTATTTTTCTTCATTTTTATAAAATCTGTAAAGTTTCCAAAGCATGTAGCCACATGTTAAAACACCGGCTATTAACCCGACTAAATCGTTCCACTGGCCTAATGTAAAAGAGAGACCTGTGCCGATCATCCCGATGATTGGTGTGCTGTCCGTCATGATATGGTGTCCAGTATTAGATACACTGCTACAAGTGCCACTGTTGCGAAAATTAGTTTCCCTTTGCATGATAATGTTCCGTAATAGTCTTTGAGTAATTTAAAGTTTTTCATTTGTGATCGGATGGTCTTACCGGTCTTACTGGGAACGGTGCCTTGGTTACGCATTTCTGAACTTCCTTTTGGGCGCTTCTCCTAGCAAGTAGAATAGGAATACAAAGGTAAGCTAGAAGCACTGAGCCCGCTACCGTTAGTATATTTTTTATAGTTCCCGTAAATTCTTGAAAACCCGACTGTTGAGACTCTAGCCCTTTTTCAACAAGTTTTGAAACATCTCCGTGAGTTAAAGCGTCTACGGTTTCTTTGAGATCTTCATTCTCAGACATCATTTGTGCGGTTTTTCCGCCTGCATATCCGACCCCTGCTCCGATCCCACCTCCAGCGGGTCCTAAAACTGAGCCTGATGCTCCACCAATAACTGCTCCGCCAACGGGATACCATTGGGAAATCGTGCAGGATTGCGTAAGAAGGATCATCGCTATTATGAGCAACACATCTAGGAATAAAGCTACATACCCCCTACTCATAGCAGGGCTGGGATTAGTTTTGTGTTCTTATCAATTATCTCAATCAATGGAGCATTAGTGATATATACTGGTGAGTAATCAATTTGAACCGAATTACTAGTGCTAGAAATAATTGTAGAGCCGTCTAGTCTATAAAGTCTTCCACCTGTTAGCATTAGTGGTGCGCTTTTCTTGTTGTCGATTTTTAAATCAACCTTGTCTTGATCTATGGAAATTTGATTGGCGGATAACCAATTTACAGCACCGAATAAATTAGCAATTCCATCACTAGTCATTAATTCCGAATAGTAAAAAGCCCCAATCCTTTGAATCGTTGTAGCGTTATCATCATCAGTAATATCTATTTCAATTTTTCCATTAGCTAAATCTAAAGAAACTTCTGTAACTTCGCTCCCATCAAGTTGGAAATCGTTATATTGCAATGCATCTTGCTGATTTGCGGAAACCTCCCAAGAGGGTGTTTTGCAAGTTGCTAAGATTTCTTGTGGTTCTTTTGCAGTTGATGAATTTTGATATGTAATTCTTATTCTAATTGCATCATTTTCAGACATTTCAGTGCTAAAACTTTTAGTTAAAATGACATTGTTAACTATACTATTAAAAGCCTCTGTGCCTGTTGTAATATTATAAATTTGTACACGACTACCACTTATTAAGTTTTTAATCTGATATGACCCAAATGACCTCGTGCCATTAATATCAACAATTGTGCCTCCGAAATCTGTATTATCTAAAGTTACGGCTCCGCTTGTTGTAATGTTTCCAATAAAAGCAGATGACTTAATGGTGAGAGTGTTACTACTTAAAGAAAGCACTTCAGTTGCTGAACTACTCAGCACTACATCATAAGTGCCTGCATTTATTGTGTTACCATCCCTAGACACCAAAGTTGAAGACTCGCCTGCATAGTTGTCATAAAGGTAGGCATTTGCTCTGTCGTAAAACTTCTGTGGTGTATCAATTTCTGTATAGGCATCAATAGTAGCTTTATCAGTTTCGGTGAGCACTAGGTCATTTAGTAATGTCTGAGTTGTTCCGTAGAAATCTTCAGCCGTGACAATTGCAGAATTTATCTGCTTACCAAACAAGAAGCTATTTAACTCATAGGGAGCATATTTTGTAACATAGGATGGTAAAGTTCCATCACTATTCTCTAGCACCATGTTACCATCCCTTGTGGCTATGTCAGAATGACGAATAAATAATTCAGACCTAGAACCTGTGGTAACATTTTCGGTATCGACAATAGTGTCAGTCGAATCAATTACTGCGGTTTTGATTGTGTCTGTAACTACAGAATTGGAATCATCCACATATTTAGGTTTCAATAAGTTTCCATATCTAAAAGTGTGAGTTCCATTTACGCTGCCTCCGCCTTGGATAAAAACAGGGATTTGGTCTACTTCTGACTTTTTAGCAATGACCTCCATTACTTTATTTCCCGAGTTTCCGCTGTTGTTTGAACGAATTACTCTGTCTAAGCTGTTTAATCGTGGGAAAATTAATCGTCCGCTTGCTCCTCCTTGTGTAGAATGCAACCAAACATACCCTGCTTGAAGTGAGTCAATCGCAGTTATGGAAATCCTACTCACCGCAGTCCGAGCATTACAAGCACTATTAACATTGTTAGTACCAACGATGGTTGCTATGAAAATTGAGCGATTTCCATCTACTCGACAGCCGATACCATATTCGCCAAAAGATTGGGCATTAATGATTCGTGATTGCACTTTATTCGCTCCATCATTGCAATACAATCGCCAAAAGACTGGGCCTTCATCTACGAGAATTGTACCTCCATAAATATCGAGCATACCAAATTCAGTGCCACCAGTTCCCCACGAGGGAGGATAATTTGACACAACACCTAGAGAGTCATCAATAATATGACACGAATCAGTAACTTGTGCATCCTCTCCAGCAATGTACTTATACCATCCAAAAATCATTCCAGCACCTAGACCAATCCTAATATAGCTTGAGTTGAGGTCTACTTGCTTATTCGTGAAATGAACATACGCACCCCCACTAAGATTAATACCATCAATTCTTACCTGCTCGCCACTATCTGTAACTTGAGTTTCTCCAGTGAATGCAGAGTCAGATTGGAGATAAGAAACTACAAATGAATCCCCTGTACTTGGTTCAGCATCTTGGACAGTATCAAGCCAAGGAGTCGTATTCCATGCATGGTCAACTTCAACTTCTGTTGCTGATGTATAGGTTACAATTTTTCTATGCTGAAGTTTTCCATTGCCATTGGTGAGGATAATAAGCCTACCAACATCCGTTGACGCAAATGTAATACCAGTGCCTACTAGACTAGTTCCATTTACACTAGATATTGAGCCAGATTTATATGGAGTTGTGAGTGCCATTATGCGTAATCCTTCGTAATTGATGCAAGGTTACCCTCTGCGTCGTATGTTAAGGTCTTGGTGAGAGTAGTGACATCTGAGCCGTCTTTTTCGACTACGCTTGTCAGATTACCGTCTGTATATGTAAACGCTTTTGAAGAAACCTTTGTCCCTTTTCCACTATTAGTCCATGTGGTCAATGCTGTAAGCAGACCTTCGTCAAATGTAAGCTCTGAGTAATTGTCAGTTAAACTGACACCCCCAATATTATCAATACGAGTAGATAAGGACTTTAACTCAGTCCCTACCTTAGTACCGATCTGTGCGAGAATCGAAGCCACATCTTACGCTTTTGCTGTATCGAGGGCACTCGCGAATAGTGAGTAATCTCCAAGTGAAACGCTGTTTATTTTAATATTACCGCCTGATGGTATTAATACTTCTTCGGCATCCACACTGCCCACATCAAGAGAAGCATCGGAAGATCCTTTTAATAATTGAAACTCTCCGTCTCCGTCATTCCAAAGTACTTGAGCTTTATCTTCACCATCTCCTCGGTTAACTTCAATACCGGCGGTTTGAGCTGTTTCTGTTCCATCAGATGCTAAGTTAACTTCGATGATGTTATCTTCAACTTCAAGTGTCTGAGTATTTATCGTTGTGGTTGTTCCATTAACAGTAAGATCACCTCCTACGGTTAAATCACCAGTAGTCTCAGCTCTTGTTGCATTTAAAAGTTGGAAAACATAACTACCTGTACGGTAGTTGTCTAAAGACACTTTAGTAGCGTTAGCTACACCAGAAACACTACCTATGTTGCTTGATAAACTAACAATAGCTTCTGCATTACTAGATGCTACCGATGCTGTTGTGCCTAATGATACTTGCGTCGCGTATGTGTTGTCGCTAGTTGTTCGGAAGGTTTTTAATTCTTCTCCGACTTTCTTACCGACTTTTCCTAAAATTGTTGTTGGGTCTGACATAATAGTTATTATTTAAACAGTTCGTAGTTAATAGTGAAATCGGTTTCATTTCCGTACTCTTCTCTGAGTGCGTCAACTCCGCTCGATTCCATGTATGGTAGTTTGCTCCATTCATTGAAGCCGTCGCCTAGTTTGATTTTATGATTCGTAATGTCCATACACAGCTCACCTTGATGGGGTACGGGGTCATTTTCGAGCCACCGAGCCTCGGTATCCCGACGAATTCTTATGGACACACTCATGAATCATCGCACGGCTGACTTCCAGAGTCGCCACCGTCTAATACATAGCAAGTGGTCGTAGTAGAATTTTCCGAAAAATCCGTTTTTGTAGTATAATAGCTAAGTAACCGGTCTATGTAAGATTTAACCGATTCAGTAGCGGGGGTGTTTGGATTTATATCGGGAACGGGTGGCCCTGTTAATACTTTAATTGGGTTAGCCACGACACGATTTTACCCTTAAACCGATACAACTGAACTTTCTGTAAGATCTGAATCTCCGATATCGTTTGAGGCTACTACTCCGTATTTATAATCGCCAGAATCACTTTCTTCATATCTTACTGAGAACTGCTGTCCCTGAGCATCTGGGCCTGAGCCTGAGGCTGGTTTACTATATAAAGTTACGGAAGCAAAGCTATTCGCTGCTGCGATTTGCCAATCGGATCCAACATAAGTTATATCTCCGATTTTTTTCGTATCGTCGTTTTGAGCGCTCGCGCCGTTGTCGCTTCTGAAAACTTTAAATGATGTTTCGTTATTAGAAGCATCTGTGAATGATATTTGTACTGTTGCCATAGTTTTTAAAATAAGGGTTAATAAGGTAAATTTCTAGTGGTTGTATTTTAAGTCGCGGTGTAGTGCACATTTTTCTTAAATAGTTTCCATGTGGTTGGGTCGTTATAAATAATTTTATTAGTAGCCCCAAAATTTGAGTGAATGCGGTTAGTGTATTTATTGTACAAATACCTAGTAGTTACATCCATCTCTTCCTGAGTAATATCTCCGTCATATACAATTATTTCACACCACTTATTAGAATTAGCATAAAGACCCTGTCCGGTTCCAAATATATTTGTTTGTGTAGTATAATTATTTGCAGTAATTGTGACATGCGGTCTAAGCCTTCCTTCAGAATCAGTTGTAGCAGATTCGCTTGAAGGAGTGTACCAATTAGCATATCCATTAATTCCTTCGCACTGTGCTACATAAAGCGACAAACGATTTCCTACTATCGTATCTGATGCTTGAGTATTGTTTGCATCCAAGCCCCAATTTTTTTTACCACCCATAGTGGTTTGACCTGCCCCCGGAGCAATAGCGAAAGGTGAGTAGTCGCCATTACTTGAGTGACCAAACGCCATGAACTTACCTGAAGAGGCAGGAATTGCGACCATGAATATTGTCCACTTTTTATCTGCATTAAAAGTATAGCTTGAGTTTGCAGGATCCCCCGGATTACCCGGTCCCGAAATAAGACTACCACTAGCTATGTAAACAGCTCTTAATTCACTATCCCATTGCATCCTTCCAAGCGGAGTAATTGAAACATGTGGCGAGGCTATTTCTCTATCAGACGACCCTCGGTTTCTCCAACCCTTATTTCCGGATGTGTAAAAAGCCCATTCACTCCCAAAGTCAAAGTCCTCTGTTAGAGCGGTTGGCTCAATACCGTTTACAAATTCAGCATCATAATGAAATTTCGGTGTAGTTGATACATAATAATCTGAGCTAGAGTCGCTAAATAAACCGTCAATATAGTTTAATTGTTCTTCACCACCTGAAGAGTATGCAAGAGTGTCTCGATTATACATATAGTAAGTACCGTTACCTTGATATATCCCAATCTGATTGGTGTCGGTGAAATAGAAAAGAGATCCGGGGTTGGGGTCTACAGGTTTTGCTGTTGATAAAACTGATGATATTGTGCTCATGATAAAATTATTTAATTAAAGACTAGTTAGGCTCCTCTTCTACAAGATCAGCACCCGATGCATTGTCTTGTATCATGTACATGTCAGGCTGAGAGTTTCCGCTTGTATCAGGGACTGTGTCGTTGGATTCGGTATCCATAGAGTAGTAAGCTAACGGATTGTATGTAAGGGTGGTGTTTCTGTCGCCACTAGCGATACTCTGTATTGTGGTTTGATCTAAAACACTGTCCCAAAATGCTACTTGATCCACCATTCCAAACATTGATTGATTCCAACGACCTTTTGATACATAAATTTGAGGAATTGCTATCCTTCTAGAAGTTTGGTTTGGAGTTGATGGGAATACCTCATCTCCATTTAAAAAACATCTTAAAGTTGAACCGTCGTGAGTATATGCAAAGTGATACCAAGTGTTTTGCACTAAATAAAGAGCAACAGAGTCTTTAGTTATCCATCGTTGACCACCTCCAAACCACATATAAGCTCGCCCCGATGAGTTTACATGAAATCCATCAGAATACGAGCCCCTTGCAGGGTTCCATGTAGTACCCGGATGCAATCCACTAGTACCAAAAGGTGACGGATCACCTCCCCACCCGGTAAACTTTAAAAACCCTGACATTGTGGTGGGGGATTCCTTAGTCCATGTGTTACCGTTTAATCTATTTATATTAGTCGCAATACCGTAATCATTAGTTGGATGTCCCTCAAATCTTGCGGATTTCATTGGAACATATGCAGATGTTCTAAAGAAACCGTCTTCTGCAAATGCACCCCATGAATCCATTCCTGTTTGATTGAACACATATAGTTTCTTAGTGTCTGTTCCAAATGCAACAGTTCCTTCGGGCGTACTAGCAGGTCTAGCCCTAATCTCAGCTTCTGTTTCCATTATTTCTACAACAAACGGCTCAAATGCATAGGCTAGGCTAGGTTGTCTAGGAGCTGCTAGTACGGAAACTGTGGATGGAGCTTCGGGGATTAAGCCGGCTTCTACTAAAGAAGGAACGGTTGGTACCTGGCCAGCTGAAACTGATGCTGGGCCGTAAGGTATGTAATCGGCGTCTACTGTTAAAGGTTGTTTAGGATCTGCATTAACGGATACAACAGACGGTGCATAGGGGATGTAATCGGCATCTACGGATGAAGGAGCATAAGGTATATAATCAGCATCTACAGATATAGGTTTTTTGGGATCAGAAAAAGCTGCAACGCCAACAGGAGCAATAGGCATTGCGTTTACTTCAACGATAGCCGGTGCATGAGGTATATAATCAGCATCTACAGATATAGGTTTTTTAGGATCTGATTCTGCAACTACGGAAGTAGGGGCAAAAGGTATCGCATCCGCAGTTACACTTGCGGGTGCATGAGGTATATAATCAGCATCTACAGATATAGGTTTTTTAGGATCTGATTCTGCAACTACGGAAGTAGGGGCAAAAGGCATCGCATCCGCAGTTACGCTTGCGGGTTTAATAGGATCAGCTTGGACTGAAACTGTATTTGGTTTACGAGGAGCGGCGACTACGGTTACGGAGTCAGGAGCGTCAACACTGGTAAGTACAGAAATACTAAATGGTTTTTCAGGTAAAGCTCCCGCGGTTACTGTGGCTGGTTTGGCGGCTTCGGTTATAGCGGTAACCCTAAAAGGTTTGCGGGGAACCCCACCCCCGACTTGTCTAGCCGCAACTGTACCCGATTTATCTACCGAGATAGGTTGACCTGGTAACTCATAAGCTCTGGGTGAGTAGTTTAATTTAAAAGGTATTGGATCACCCACTGGTGGGTCTACCACCTTCTCTTCGTAATAAGTACTCACGCTTTTTTAACCTTAAACATTTCGGGGTTATGTTTCTTAAGATTCTTCGATTCTATTTTGATGACCGTCTCCGCGAGAGCCATCGGCGATAAGTTTTCCAACGCGTTAACGACGGCCTTGAGAGCAATTGTTTCCTCGGGACTTGTTTCGCGGTCAAGCATCCTGGAGAGGTATCTTCCTCTTTCGGTCTGAAACCGTTTTTCAAGATGCCCAAAAGCCTCATCCGTTGTAAGCCTTTTAACATCGGAAAGTTTATCAAATAGAACGATGTCGCTCATTAAGCTACAGATTGAGCTCTATTGGTCTTAGAAATAACGCCGGTAAGTACGGCATACCCTTTTCCCAATGGGTGGATGTAGCTTCCGAAGTTAGCCCCAAGTTGGCGCTTAACTACTTCTAGAGAAGCTCCTTTTTTACGATTGTTAATTCTATTTTGCTTGAAAGCATTAGGTGCTTTTGAGTGTGTATATTTATTAGCCATGATAGTTATCCTGTTTGTTGTTGATATTGGTTTTCGCCCTGAGGGTTGCTGTTACCCATTCCCTGTATTTGAGCGTCAATTTGATTGTTTGCCTGAGGCACTTCACCTCCACCACCTCCACCGCCTTGTGCGTCGGCCATGAGTTTCATAATCTCGGCTTCGCCTTTTGGGCTCGGTGGCGCTGCTTCGGGAAGTAATTCATCTATATTTTCAAACCCTAGGGCATCTAAAATCCTTTTAAACATTGGTCGGCTGAATGGTCTAATTTCGGGAGGATGTTCTAAATACCTCTCTTGAACTTGGAGAGCTAAGTTAGCCTTCTCTATCGCCCGTTGACCTTGGTCCTGCGACATTATGACCTTACAGTTCATTTCTAAGTCCGCTATTTTTTCGGGAGTCATTTCGGCAAAAGCTGAAACCTCACCTTCCATATACTCATAGATCTCAGCCTCATCCATAGTGGCCATAGAAAGTTTTATGAGCTTGGTTAAATGCTCTTCAAATCCACGGACAATTCTACGCATCCAACGCCTACCAATCTTAGACGCTTCACGAAGAGTTGCCTCTACCCCCGTTGCCGTGTTAGCTGGGGACAACGCTTGGTAATCTCCTTGAGCCATGTTGGAAACTCCAAGCCACAACTGAACCATACCGAAAACGAAGTCTATGAGCTCCTGTGTTTTCTGATCCATATTAGGTAGAGCTGAGAAAGACAAAAAGTCTTCCATACCATACTGATCTTTGAGTTGAAATAACTTACCCGCATGTAGCTCTACATCTTCGGGTTCGTCCTCTACGGCTTGCGGGTTTACTCCTATAATAGGATTAGCCGCAAGCTCGTTTCTATAGCTTTCGGAATTAAATTGTTTGTCGATGTACTCCTGATACACTCTAATTTTCTCAGGTAAACTCGGCCCCCACCAACGGTTCTGCATTTTACCAATAGCAACCGTTACATAAGGGGGGCGGTTGTCGGGTGTCAGTTTTGCGGTGTACTCGTAATAAATAGCTTTTTTAGTTTCCGTGTCTATGAATACGCAGAAATCTTGAGGCTCGCCTGTACCTAAAACATCACGACTAATCCAACATTCCACAATAGGAACCATTGGGATTTTTTCCTTATCGAACTTTTTAGAGTCTTTAGATTCCTCGTTCTTTTGTGATTTAGTTCTTGGATTTGGGTCTTTTTTAGCAGCCTCTGCATAATCAGCGTAAGAAAACCATTCTCTTTCCAAGAATATCTCACGGCACCAATTTAAGTCTTTGTCGTAAAGTTCGGCAATAAAATCGGCGTATTCTAAATGTTCTACACTACTAGGTGCTAAAAACCTGTCTGTATCTACGACCACCGACCTGGGACCTTTGTACTTTATCTGTTGAGTCGGTACACCTTGGGGAAATGCTTTAAATTCGTGTTTACCTGGGATAACTGAAAAAGATGGATCGTCAGCTAAACGGGTCTCCATTTCGCCGGTCTCTGGGTTCATCTCGGGGATCATTTCAGTCTCTCCCTCGATTACTGGTCCAATGTCTAAAAGCTGTACGAAAGATTGTTCTTCATTGTCGAACAATGCATTACGCTCCATATCATACCAAGTTGACTTTCTTTCCTCGTAAACTGATTTAAATATAGCTGCTCTTTGTAAAAAGATATGGAGAAAACTCTCTTCTAATCTTTCACGAATTCTGCCTTTATCTTCCAACTTCCAATGGAAGTATCTGTTAAACTCTTCGGCCGCTTGTGTATCTGAAACCCCTTGAGGTTTAAATTCAAAATACGGGCTTGTACCGGTTATTTCGTCTTCGGCTCTAGCTAAAAAGTGGTCTACGACTAAACTTGTTAATGGTACGGGGGTGTTAGACTGAGAATATATAGAATCTAAATCTTGGCGGTCACTTCTGTCATTTTGATAAGTTTTCCAAGCTAACTGATCGCTAAGTATGCGCTCCCTATTGTCCGCCGCGAGGCTTTCTACTCTATCTAAAGCATACTCTACGAGTTTCTCTTCTTGTTCTTGATTAAGTATTAGATTTGTACTCTTCATGTTATAAATTATTATACATCGATGCCCCGCTGTTTAGCTTTATATAAAACTTTCTTCCAAGCGTCTACCCGTTGCTTTTCTAACTTTTCTCTTTTTAACTTCTTCTCAGCGGGTGGTATATTAGATTGTTCTAGTTTATCTAACATTCTTTGAAGATCTTTTCTCCGTGATTCGGCTCCGTCGAGTGATGCTTTTATACTAAGAAGTTCTTTATTGTTCTTCATACCTTGTTTAGCCTCGTCGATTCTAACCCCGTTTTTTAGATTTCTAACATAGGTATCCGCTTTTAGTACTCGGTCTCTCAAGTTATAGAATCTTTTTGATATGGCGAAGTTGGAATAGTCACCCTTAAAGAAACGGCGGGTTACGGGAACCTCATTCCAATTCATATCTATAGGCTCGTCATCCACCAGAGAAGCGGCACCCGAAAGTATTCTACTTAAGAACGCTCCAGGCCCACCGGTGTAGCCTTCGAATAGATGTTCCAATGCACTTCCTGACATTGCTAAATTAATGTCAAAATCACCTTCGGGTATTTCATCGGTAAACAAACCTTTTAATGTGGCCGGTTTTACCGAGTCCCCACCGAAAAAGGAATTCATAGCTCGGGAGATGTCGATAAAAGCCTGCTTTGTTCCTTTTACCTCTCTAAAAGCTGGTGGCTTTTCTACATCAAAATCTCTTTTAGGTTTAGTTAATGGAGCTCCATAAAAGGTTTCGTTATCTATTACGGCGGATATTGGAGCAAAGACACCGGGGGTTATACCACCAGCTAAAGGATTTAAAGTGTTATGCACATCATTTACAATCCCCGCACCTTCGTCGATAATATTACCTCCCGCCATAGCGTGGGCAATTCTCTGACCGATAGACCAGAATATATTATACCCCCAAGGAAGAGGGATTGTTATGTGCTTTTTATCTCCTGTGAATATAACTAAATTGTTGTTTCTTATGTAACTACCTAAGTTATTATAATGATTGTTTTCCTCATCATCCTCCTCGGCGGACAACATTCTTTGAAGCATTGAATGGAGTATGGATGCACCTATAATACTTACGGCTAGTTTTTGTGCTCTACCACTACCGTGGCTAAATACGGATTTAACAAATCTGATATTACCCTGAACACCGGCATTAAAGAACAGCATTAAAGAACCTATCCCAGAGCTCCAAGTACCCTTTTTGTTAAAATCCACCGATATATTTCTACCAGCCATTACGGATTGTTGTAAGGTAAATTTACCACTTTTAAGCATTTCTTTTGCTACAACAACACGGGATACATTTTCAACACCCACATTGGCGTTTTCAACAAAATCCACAAAACCACGAACGCCTTTGTTATTTATAATATTTTTTACTTTTTCAACTTTTGGAAACTTCTTATCACCTATCGCATCCTGCAACGCCGACATCATCTCGGTTTGCTTTTCTTGCTTCGTAAAAGAAGTCCTCATGCCGTGAGCTTCAAAGAACTGGAACCATTGAGCTATGTCATCGTCAGCTATGTTTTTAACAGCCTCTTCTGCGGACATGTTTTTAAACTTTAAAGAACGGGTACCTTCATCAAGAGCGGCTTCGGCTTTTCGTATTTTATTTATATACGATGGAAATTTTTTAAACTGTTTTGTATAGGCTTTAGTAATCCGTTTTTTATCATCTTCCCCTAAGTTTAGGGTAGCCGTAGTCATATCCCTAACAAGGTTGGTAAGTATGAAATCGGGGTTATAAGATGTGTATGCTTGAGCCAACATTCTAGTACCCCAATTAATAGTTCTTAGAACTAAATTATTCTGTAAGTCTACTCCGAGAAGTTTATTTACTTGGTTGTTGGTAAGCTCATTGAAAATTCTAGCTCCTTTTACACCGCCAATATCCTGTCTGAATTTTACAAATTCTAATTCACCTTCTTTCTTTACGAAAAACATTCCTTTGTCCGTCGTCCTAAGACTCACATCCTTTCTCCTAAGTGATACGAACCGTTTACCACCCCTCTCGACAGGCTCTACTACGATTCTATTTTGTGTGGGCATCTTACCATCGGGATGCTCTTGCACAGATTCAAATATTGAATCGAACTGATTAAATATAACGGATGTTTTTGAAGGGTTGGTAAATATACCTTTCATATTATAGTTCTCTATAATACCCTGAAAGTTTTCGGACCATTCGACTGGCTTCTGCTCACGAATAGCTTTTTCGTTTTGCTTCATTTCGAGAAACAATTCGTACCACTCTCTTACTCTTTTGCCGGGCTCTTGTTTAGCACCACGCATAACAATTTCGTCATGTTTTAAAAATGAATGAGAGAGTGCGGATCTTGGATCGGGCCTGCTTATACCTCTACGGCCTTGACTATACGGGCCTACGGGTTTTTTAGATGGGCTAGCATTCCATCCACCCGATCCTGAACCACTTCCCATTCCTGTAAGTTGAGCTAAAGATTCTTCTTCTTTGAAATGCATTTCGTTGTCGGCAAATCCAAGCATAGGTGCGTAGTAATAACCGTCGGGTATTGCATCACCTTCCTCTGTTCTTTGCTGATCCCAAGATTTGGAAGCCCAAGTCTTTTTTATAATTTCTATATCGTCCTTAAAGTCTTCTCTGTTAAATGGAGCCCCCGTTTCGGGATTGAGAGCAAGCATGTCAAATATCGTGTCGACGAGTTTGTCGGCTGAAGATGCACGAGATTTAGTGGCTAGCATTTTAAACATAGCTTCCTGTGTAATTTGACCAGTCTGCCATGCTGTTATGATAGTTGATGCATTCATCTGCTGGAACAAGCCCATTAGATTTCTTTTATCAGCTAACGCTTTTTTAAGCTGTGGATCTCTTAATGATTTTTCTATCTGAACAATAGCTTCTGCATTGCTGTATCCCGAAGCTGCAAACTCACCATTTGCATTGTTGTAGTTACTTTCGTCGTAGTGTTCAATTTCCTCTTTGAGCTTTTTTATATCCGATTCTTTTTTACTTTTATAATCTTTGTTTTCTTCGTTTTTTAAACTTTCTTCGGCTACTTTTAGATCTTCTTTTAACTTAGATCTTTCATCACTTAGAAGTTTGCGGATATGTCTATTATTAACGCCTGCGGATAACGCCTGAACATACTCACCAAACTGTTTATCAGAAACCCCATACTCTTCTAATATATTAAGAATTGGTTTCTTATACTTAGCGTCAAATACACGAGAGGCTATCTTAACCTTTGCATAGCTTGGCAGTATAATACCCATGACATCAAAGAAGTCTCGGGCGGTGTCACCGAAGCCAAGTTTTAATTCTTTATTAAGCCGTGTGGACAACTCTTCTAAAGAAATATGCTGGTTGTAGATTCTTACACGAATCCCATACCACATCTTCTCCATCTGGTTTTTCCATTCTTCGGGTAATTTATTCCAACCACCAGCGAGAGCGGCTCTTGTTGCCGCTGAAAATCTTTCGCTAAATAAAGCGGGCATCTCGGAAACAAGCAAAATATCGGAACCTAAAGCGGTTGGTTTCCCATACTTCTTTTTGTTATCTTCCATTATCGCGTCCAATGCCGCCGTAACTTCTGCATCAGTTCCTAACTGATTTAAGGAATCTGCGAATGTAAGCTCTGCCATCCTGCGAACCATGTCCGGTGTAACTTCGCCTGTTTTGAGCAACCTCATGAATCGAGGGTCTTTGACAAGCTGTTCGTTGGTCATGGTTATTACGGAATAAACATCTTCCCAGGCTCCCGATTTTATTTCGGACTCCATAACCTTCTCGGCTGGATCCGATACGGTGTCTGCTAATGTTGTTACATTAGTTTTAGCTTCTGACTTTTCATTAAGACCTGACATAGCGTCCGCTAAATCTCTGGCGGAAGTCATATCATTTTCGTCATTAGCTTTATCGGATGCGTCTCTTTCCTGGCTTTCTGTTAGAACATCTGGGTTTTGAGCATCCTCGAAAACTTTAGCTCCGAACGAAGACTCTAGGCCACCCATCTCGGCCACTCTCTTAGTTATCCATTGTGCAAAATACATTGCTTGGTAACGCTCTCTTGCTTCGCCATTTCTTATCTCCTCGGCAAACATACCTAAAGAGTGGTTAACCGGTCCGCCGAACATTTTGTACAATTTTTCTAAGTCCGATTGAGCTTTCTTTCTGCCGTAAACATTGTCGGCATTTGGATCATTTATTAAAGCCTGGTATTTTGCTACGATGTCATCAAATTGTTTTCCGGATCTTTCTAGCAAGTCTTTTGCAGTGATACCCGCGTCTATACGATTAGTACCTTTAAACACTTCACCGTAGTGATTTACCGCAACACCTAGAATACCTGATTTAAATATCCAACCACCTGCAAGACCACCTTCGGTAATCTCACCTATTGTATTTTTACTAGGTAATGAGGTAATATTATCTAGACCATTTCGCTCAACCATATTAGCGATTACTACGGGTAATAAGTTATGGACCTGCCAGGGTCTCATATCTTTTACGCGAGAAAGAGAAGCGGCTTTGATGTTAAGCTCGGGGAAAGCCTTACCTTCTAATATTGTACCTAAAAATGTAACATCTCTTAAATCAACTTTAGATTTTGATTTTGTTCTTATAAACTCTTGAATCCTTGCAACAAAGTCATAACCGACTTTTTTATTACCGGGTTTAAGCCCGTGTAACCACATATCTTCTTTAGTTCCGTCTCTAGGTTTCGGTGTATTTTCTGCCTCTTCTATACTCACCTTTAATAAAGATGGGAAGTACTTTGCGAACCGGTCTACTTTTTTAGATATCCATGATTTAGCTTCTGAAGTCCCGCCGACATCTTTAGGATCTTGACCAGTAGTCATAGCCGTTTGAGCAGCTTCATCTTCCCAGATAGTATCGGTTTGTTCGGGGGTGGCTATAACTCTAGTCCTTGTATAACCCCTACCCTTCTCATCTACTAAAAACACGGTTTCTTTAGCCGTAGTTTCGTATTTATTACGGTCTTCTAGCTCGGTTTCTTTTGAATCATCCTCAACCATATTGAAGACAGGCTCAGAGTTCTTAAGACGGTCTAACTGCTCGGAGGATTTCTTTGATTGAGCGGCGTCACCTTCGTACAACCTTCTTACGAAATCGTGGTACAGTTTTTGTTTATACTCGTAGCCTAGTGATTCATGTTGGTCTGAAATAATGGCGGATATGTAATCACCGATGTCGTCCCCAAATGCGGGTGGTTTTAAATCGGTGTCTATTGCTTCGGTCTGTTCTCTGATCTTTTTAAATAAAGCTCCAAGAGGACTTACGGATTTTAAAGTAGTATTGTGGAAGCCCCGTTGATCATCTATGTCTTCGAATGCTTTATCCATCAGATCTTTCAATCTTGTTTGGGCGGCAGCTACGGCGGCACCAGCCGGTGTTTCGGTGGTTTCGAAACTCTGCTTTATCATGTTATAGATTTTAAGAGAATCTTCCCACGATATCATGTGCGCGTTGTTATCGTTTTTCTTAGGTGGGTATTTAGTATTTAAAGAACCAACCCTGTCGGCTTCTCGCTGTTTCTTTTGTAACTCTTCAATCTGTTTTTTAAGTTTTACACGCTGTTTCCCATCTTTTGCTTTTGCGAACATTCTTCTGAGGGCGGCGAGTCTGTTCTCCTGAGAAAGAGAAACATAATCGGTCATCATGACTGATTCTCTGTTTGGGCTACCTTCTTGAGCCAATTTACCACCGGATGAAAGTTTCATCTTCTTTTTACCAACCATAGCCCCGAGTACGGTCATATATTGGCTTTGAACTTCGCCGTTTCTATTTTTGTAAACCTTACCTCCGAAAAGAGTTTGAAGATCATTATCTAAACTGAATGGGTTCCAAAGACCTTTTTTCTTATCACGGGATAGCAAAGAACCCACGGGTAGATCTAACCAGTTGATACCGTTTTCTATTGCGTCTTCTTTATTTACAGGAACTAGTTCAACTTCATACGGATCTTTTTTAGTATCTCTACGAAATTTTTGTTCAGCTAGCTCAATATGTTTCAGACTTCGCTCTATTTGAGCCATTCTGACTTTAGCTTCTTTTTCAGTTTTACTCCCCCCGTAATCTTTCTTAAGAGTTTCAAGAGCTGCCTCCATTCTTTTTAAATAAGCAACCTCTGAAGGTTTTTTAGGGTCGTGCGACTCTTTCCAATCTGAAGCTGCTTTTGCTAACTGTATAGAAAAAGAAGTTAATTTTTGATTTAATGACTGAATTTTATCTTGTTTTTCCTTTAAAGTAGTACCTTCGGGATTGTTTTTATCTTTTAGAGGAGACTCGAAAACTTCAGCCATTTCGGCTATAACGGAGCTGTCGTATTCTAAATCTTTCTTGTCTATAAACTCACCAGCTACGCTTTGAACACCGTACAAATAATCTGATATATCTTGAGTTTCACCGATGAGTCTTTGCAATGCGGCTGCTAAAGTAAAAGCTGATTCGTCGTTATACCTTTTACGATTCTTAACTATTTTATAAGCGTATAAAGATGATGAGGTGTCTCTTTGATGAGCTTTCTGGCTCCTTCTTCTAAAGTTAACATATTGACCCTCCTGGCCGATGTGTTCTTTAAGTTCTAATTTTATTGGAGCTTTTCTAGCTGCTTCAGTTTCTTCTTTATTTAAAAGTCTATACCTAAACTGGAATCTGGGTTTATCGGCGTTTATGACTTGTTTATACATGTCTTGGTGCCAACCTTCATAACGACTCCACATACCCTCGGAAATTGTCTCGTGATTAACTCTATAAGGATCGTGCGTTACTTTTACTAATACGGTTTCTTTACCATCGTAAAACTCAATTATATCGCCTTGTTTAACACCCCTGACCTGAGCCTCTGTTCTTGTGGTTGCGGTTCTTTGACCGTTTTTAATCCACTCCATCGTAGTCTCACCTTTTACATCGTCTCTTTTAGCTCCATTCTTTGTGCTAAAATTCATAGCCAAACGGGGTATACCCATTTCAATTCTGTCGTAATCGACATCTGCTAAAGGGTGAACTCCGAAGGGCATTAATACACCGTCTACTTTTAATTCTTTATTCGCTAAATGATTAAAATCCTCATTTACCGCTGATTCTAGAATTGTAATTAGTTTATTAATTGCCTCTTTGCCTGGCCTTATTAACGGACTACCTATGACTTCTTTTATAGCGGCCTGTAAAGCGGGTGTTTCATCTATAAGAACAGTCTCGTCACCGGCGATATCCGACAACATCTTAAAGAATATTCTGGAAGCAGTTGGGTATTTATTTTCTTTTAATAGGGCATTCGATGCTTTTTTATATTCGTAAGTAAAATCTGCATTGTTTTTACTTAACAGACCTTCCAGCTTAGCCCTGGCTTTAAGTTCGAAGTCATTTGCGGATCCCTCAGATTCGGTTTTAGCGTCGACTTCTTCTTCGGCTTTTTTAGCCTTATAAGCCTTCGCCTTTTCTTCGAGAAGTTTTTCGTTCGCTTCTTGGTCTTCCGATTTTGGGGCAGGCTCAATAAGTGGATCTAGCTTTTTTAAACTCTCTTCTTCGAACTTTTCGTCAAACTTACCGCTTGGTGTGGGCTTCCCCTCTTCGGTGCTTTCTTCTTTCTTAGGAGTGTCCTTTAATTCTTCGGGATTCTTACCTATTGCTATTTTTGTTTTAGAAGCTGATTCTCTTCTGGCTTTTGCTTTCTTTACTTTCTCAGCGGCTTCTGGATCGGGCTTAGCTTCGGGCTTAACCTTGTCTTTGCTTTTTTCAGAATCGGCAATTACCTTTTCGGCACCTTTAGTAAGTTTACCTTCTTTGGCGGTTTCTTCTAATTTCTTGGTCTTCTCGGCTTGTACTTCTTTCTTGCTCGGCGGAGCTAAACCCCTTCTTTCTAAAAGATCTTTAGCGTACTCTGTGTTACCTGGATTTAACTCGTTTTTCGCGGCTTGCTCTTCGTATGCTTTACGGGTCATTCCGAGCTCTTCTAACTCGTCATCAGTTACCCTAGCTTTGCTTGCTACCTTAGCCGCATCTTTAGCGGCTCTTGTTGTTGAGCTTTCGGGCTTTTCGGGAGACAGTGCTTCTCGTAAACCGGTGCCACCCTCCTGAGTTTCGGTTGCTTTACCCTGATCAAATTTAGATTGGAAAGAAGGATCTAAAAGATCGACATCGGCGGTTGTTTCGGTAACACCGCCTTTCTCCATAACCTCCTGAGTTTTACCATAGCGAGGGTTTTTATACTCATTAGGAAGAGATTTAAAGTTATCAAAACCTAGCAGTCTGGCATATAAATCCTTAGCCTGTTGAGACCAGTTTTTAATGTTCGCAATATTGACTGTGAAGGTGCTTCTTTGACTGTCTAAGTCTATCGCATCAGGCCCCGATCTGCTGAATTGCTCTTCTCTGTTGTGTGTTAAATCTCTTGGATTAAAACCGAGCGCTTCTAGCATTAACATCCTAGCCTCTACGCCAGCTACATTAGCATCTGCGTTAGGAAAGAATTGTCCTAGAGCCTCATCTTGGCCTTCGAATATAGCTTTAAGGAAATTCTTAGTGGCTACCTTTATTTCTTTTGAAAGTTTGTCACTCGATGCAAGTCCGGATTCCTGCGCAAGAGCTAATCCAAACTGTGTAGTAAACCACTCTGCCCTAATCACATTATCGGGAGTGTTTTGAAATTTGTCTTTTGCCATCTTCAACTCACTAGGGGAGAGTTCAGATAGATCGGTGACTCTTTTACCTAATACATACTGTGCCCATGATAGTAGTTTGTTTTCGGCGGTTTGAACTTCGTCATTACCGGCGTGATGGCTGTTGTATAAATTCTCGACACTTGCGGGATCGGAGAAGAACATATCCTGCATGAAGTGGCCAAGCTCGTGTAGTAAAACTAAGTTAGTTGAAGCTCCGTCTTTTAATGCTTTTGTATTTACATAGACGACACCGTCTTGATAAGCACCCCTGGTCTTTGAATTTCTAAAAGGGGTTCTATCGGAAATAACCAAGCCGAGGTTTCTTTTTTCCATACCATACGCAAAACCAGCAATACGGGATATTAACCAACCACTGGCAGAGTTTGGATCAAAACCTTCTACCTCCTGCAAGGCTTGCATGAAACCTTCGGAAGTATTAAACCGTCTTCTTTCATGTTTCCACCCAGCCCTATCGACTTGTTCTAAACGGCCGTATTCGGTCTCAGTATTACCTTGATTAATTACAGTCTCACTTGCGCCACTAATGTCTTCCATTCCGAAATCGCCGAACAGTCCACGGCTTTTTGCGGATATTGAATTAATACCTAAACCGATACCACCTGGGCCAACCATTTCGATTCCGATTTCAGCCGCTATAGCATCCCAGTCAATCTCTTCACCTGGGTCTAAAGTAAGTAATTGACCAAAGCCCTCACCCATACCCCCGAGAGATCCCTGAACGGCAAGCTCAGCACCTCCGGCGGCTAAATTTCTAAACCAACTTGCATGAGCCGCTCCGTCTAATTCTTGTCTAAAAGCTTTAATACCTTTAGGCAGTTTTTTCATAGCGGACGGTTTTTTAACCAACCTATTCGTCCTACCAGCTATACCGGCGGCTACTAAATCAAAGAATGCAACCGTACCCGATTTAGTCCTAGCTTTCTCTCTGACCTTATCCATTAATGCGGGATTGTTAACTGCCGCGACTAATACATTTGGATTACGCCAATCTACACCCTCTTTATCTAATTCTCCGAGAAATTCCCCGACATACTCCATTACAAATGAAGCAAGTCCCGCGTTTATTCTGGCACCCCATAAAGCACCTGTTGCGGCCCCTCCACCGGCTGTAAGCGGGTTAAACCCAGCAGATCCTATGGCTAAACCGGTACCAGCTCCCACACCTACTGTAGCCCCTAATCTTTCGGCATCAAAGTATGAGCTACCAAAACCTACGATAGTTTCGGTGATAAGCTCGGGTATTGCTTCAAAGTTACTAAATAGGTTTCCGAAGGCTTCAAGCAGTCCTTCGGATTCTGCCATGCCGAATTTTTTAAAAGCGTGAGAACCTTCGAGAGATTCCATTTGCTCCATTATAGAAATTAATTCGGAAGCTTTATCCGTTCCAAATTCCTGCCAGCCGTCCAATGCAAAAGCGAACTCTGAGGCGTCATCCAAAAGACTACCTCTGGTAGCAGAATCTCGGAGATGCCCAAAATAACTCTTAGAGCGACCCCTTTTTAAAAGCTCTTTTGAAAACCCAAGTTGAGTTACGGATTTTACAGCTTCATCATAATTAAGTTGAGCAAGATCGCGTATCTCTTTGGCTTTAGATATACCTTTTGATTCCTTGTTTTTAGCGTAGTTTACTTCGGCTTCTTGTAAGCTAGTAAAAGCCTCACCGAAATTCTCAATAGCTTTAGCTGCAATTACACGATCTTCCCCACCAAGAGCTTCTTGTGCACTAGCTATATCTACACCTTTATATTGATTAAAGCCGTCTTTCTTTAATTTATCTATATGCAACGCCTCTTTCTCTGCCTTACTAAGATAGATTGAGTGGTTAGCTAACCGACCTAAAACGGAATACATTAAACCCCGATCGCGTAACTTTGTCTCCTGGTCAAAAGTTTTTATATCTCTTGCAAGTGCGGCTTTACCTTCTTTCTTTACAGCCGCCAACCTGCGACCTTGGAGCTTTTGATGTTGTTCCTCTTCCCGGTTACCCTTGTGCATAACCAGGTTAGTTCTAGGATCAACCTTGTCCTGGTTTAAAAGCAGACCCATAGGAGAATACTTCGGATCTTCGAATTTAGTGGAATCTAAAAGTTTATTAATTGAATCGGCGGAAAGATTCTTTCCCGGGTTTTCTTCCTTCCACTTATTTGCAGCTTCTCGCATACCAAGGGGCAAACTTGTAAATGCGTCGGTCATCCCTTTCTTTCGAGCTACTGAATTCTCATGAGCTCTAAAAGCATGGTCGTAATCTTTACGCATACGGTCATGCTTTGCTTTTATTAATTCAAACCTTTTCTTACCTTTAAGTTTTTGCTGTGCTCTAAGAAAAGCCGTATCGTCACCAAACCATTTAGTATCACCTTCGGCTACTCTAGCTTCAATATCGGCATAATCACGGCCTATTGCATCAAATGCTTTGTCTACTTGATCGAACTTTGTAGTAGAGAAGTCGGAGCTCTTAAAAGTCTCACCACCTACTACATTAAAATCTTCGGCGTAGCTCTCGTCGAAATACGGGCTAAACTTAGTTGAGTAAAAATCATTTAAAGCCTGCTCTTTTGTTTCGGATATACTTTTGTATCGTTTGACACCGTCACTAAGAGTTTTGAGGTCGTTTTCAAATGTTTGTATATCTTTATAAGCCTGCCTCTGTTGTTGAGGAAGCTCTTGCGGGACAGGATCCTCATAACGCTGAATTTCGCCATGCAAAGGCTGTGGTCGAAGAGGTCTTTGATAATTTTTAAAACCTAAATCGTCCTGTTCTTTCTCGGGTTGGTACTGGTCCTTGCCGAGATCTAGATCATCGAGAGCTCCCATTTAATTTAAATGAACGGGTTTACTATGTTATTAATTCCTAAGCGTCTGGCTTGTTTTTCTCTGGGTAGTTTTTCAAATTCACGCATGGCGTTATCACTTAAGCTACCGCCTGGTCCATACTGAGGAGCTTCGAAACTGGGTCTTGGATTGGACATATCATTATCTAATATCTCCCTTCTTTTTGTTTCCATTCTGGCTGCTGGACTGACCCTACCTTCGGGAAATAAAAAGTCGTCGTGTTGTTTAGTTTGAGCTGGGTCTAAACCTTTTCTCCAATCGTGATAAGCTCTGTCGGCTGCTGCTACATTCCCATATTTCGGGTTTGTATGAAATGTGGGACCTCTACCGCCTGTTCTGTCTAAAATGTCCTGATTAACACCTTCACGAAGAATGTCGTCAGCACCAAATCCGGTTGCTTGCATACGACCTCTCCAGTCCATGTTATCTAAATCTCTCTGACGCTTATAATCGTCGATATCTTGTTGGTTTCCTGTGAGAGGATTGGGGCTGATCTTATTATGAGACATAATTTTACTATTAATAAAATTATCTTTCTCAGCGGGGTGCATGTTTTTCCATTGATTTTGCATCAATGTAAAGTCATTACGAGCCTTCACCATACCGGGAGAATTTGGCCCACTAATATCTATTCCCATTCTTCCGTAGTGATCTCGGATAGAGTTAAAAAGCAACTCGGTCTGAGTTATAGGTCTTGCCCTACCTTCGGGAGTTGAATGTGATCTTGGTGAAGACGCAACTGCTGGCTTTTCCATTGATGGAGCCGGAGCCGGAGCCGGAGCCGGAGCCGGAGCGGGCTGTTTTGGTTCAAAAGGGTCTGCTGGTGGTACATCCACTATCTTGTCGGAATAGTCGGGGATATTAGGATCATTAAGCGGACCCGTATTTACTAATTTATCCGAATAATCTTTAATACTTGGGTCGTCTAACGGACTCGCGTATACTAACTTATCCGAATAATCTTTAATACTCGGGTCACCGAATTGAGCGGGAATTATTTTACTTGTATAATCCGGGATAGTGTCATCATCAAGTAGGGTGGACGGGCTATTTACTATTCTGTCTGAGTAATCTTTAATACTCGGGTCACCAAATTGAGCGGGAATTATTTTACTTGTATAATCCGGGATAGTGTCATCATCAAGTAAAGTAGATGGCATTACTTTATCTGAGTAATCTTTAATACTTGAATCATTAAAAGGAAAAACATCTACTATTTTGTTTGAGTAATCGGAACTAACTGGAAGACCTTTTTTACCAGGGTTAGGATTTTCTTTGGGTCTCATAGGAACCTGTACTCCCGGATCCTCCGTATCCAATAAACCGGCGTCCGACGCCCTTTGAGCTGCTGAAAAAGCGTCATTTCCTAAATCTACACCATCCGTGGATTTCGGCATACCTAGTATACCTTTTACTGCATCTAAATCTTGATTTGTTACTTCCTGATCTCCGGGCATTGGTGGTCGAATTGCTCTGCCCTCAAACTCTTTGAGTATGTCTTCGGGAGATTTGCCGTTTTTTAAATAAAGATCAATCAAGCCTTTAAACCTATTTTCATCAAAAACCATGTCTTCGGGAAGTTTTCCGGGTGCAGCCGCCATAGCGGCACCTCTTTCACCGACGGGGCCAGCGACACCTATGTCGTCTAAACCTATTGGTCTTTTATAATCTTTTGGTGGTGTATAGCCTGCGGTTTGAACTACATCTCCCCCTTCTTTTGCTAAGTCATCTAAATACTTTTTAACCTGAGCATCTTTTTGATCTTTAATCTGCTGTTGCTCTGGGTTGAGTCTGCCACTCATAGCATAACCCTCATTCGTTAAATCGATCGGGGCTTTAGGTAATGCTTCTCGCATTCTAGCTTCGGGTGTGTCTTCTAAAAGCCCTTTTTTGATTAAATTATCCTGGCGTCTTTTGTTTTCATTATTTACGGAACGGACACCACTTGCCCGGTAAGATTGCCGTGCGGCTGCTTTTTCGGCATCCCCTAATGCGGCATAGGCTCCGTAGCCCATATTTTCATCGTATTTACCTGCTATAATTTTCTCTCTTCGATTAAACTCCGACTCATCTTCTAAGGCTTGCTCACGCATTCTTTTAGCCCGATAATCAAGGTCCGAGTTATGCTTGAGAGCGGGTAAATTTGGCATTTTAGATCCCGAACCGCCTTTTCTAGGTATTACGAGATCTGCTCTTCTGCCTCGTACTGCTCCCTCTATTATTTCTTGATTTGTCTGTGGTCGGTTTTTCTCGTCTCTAAAAGCGGCAGGTTTAGCGTTAGCCTCTTTCATGTTCTCATTCTTGGCTATTTCCGCAGCTTCAAAAGGATCGTTTGGATCTAATACTTTTTCCTCACCGGCGGGCTCGTTAACTTCAGGCTCATCAATGTCTTTTGCCTTGGGAGCTTCTTCGGCTTTAAGATTTTCGTGTTGTTTGGCAGCTTCGTCGACGGGTTGGTCTTCGTCTAGAATATCCATAAAGTTAGCCATACCATCCTTTTGAGCGGCTCTTTTTTCTTTAAGAGAGGCATCCTTTTGGATTGCGTCAAATTCGGCTTCTTCTTCGGGTGTTAATGTCCCATTTACAAATTTTTCAAACAACTCTTCTTGTCTTTTTAAAATATCTTTTGCCATTGGATTACCTTAATTTTAATTATTTACTACCTCAACCGCTTGTAATTATGTTTAATAGATCCTAAAGGAACCCTCATAAAACCATCGGGACACATCAAACTTGGGTTTTTACGAAGCATCCGGTTTGTGATCTGTTTCTTCTTCGGGCCTTTGAATGTGGAAGCGGACTCCATGTTATATAAGCAAAGTGCGGCGGCTAATACATGATCGTCGTGGTGACCAGGAGCGGCTTCGGGTTTACCTTTATCGTTAATAACGAATACCTTCATCTCCTGGAGTATCCCTTTATCGGGAATATCAAAATTCCTATCCATCAATTCCGATGCCATATGGTCAATTACCGTCTTTCGGGTGATTTTATCAGTCTGCCAACCGTAGAACTTTTCAACCATACCGGTGGAGTTGTTTACTTTTCGCCTTTGGTAAACATGCACACCCGCCTCAAGCAGATATTTAATTATAGCAAGACCGCTGTTGTTGACTTCGGGTACAACAAAAGCACCTCCGTACCATTGGGCTGCCGCCTGGATCTCTTCGGCTAATACTCCGATATCCACACGGGAGTGATGTACAGCTACCATACGGGCTACATGCCAATCACCGTGCCAATCCTCATAAGGAGCTTTCCAAACCTGAACGGAATGGTAGTCGGGATCGGCTGCAAGACCCTGCATTTGCTGATCCTCACCAGTGCAAGTGTCCACTCCTATTATGTACTTAGAGTCGGTCTCAGGCTCATCGTAAATATTCCACCCACCTACTCTATCTAAATTGAATGAAACTGACCCGTTATCTTGTAGGGACAGATTTCCTGTTCTGAAATGCTGTTTCTCCGCCGCATCAGCCATTTCCTTTAATACTTCCATTTGAAAGCGAGGTCGGGATGACATTAAGAAACATTCTTCGGGATCGGACGGGTACTCCTGTCGGAACTTAGAAACATCACCATTACATTTGTCCTGAAGAGTTCTCCTTCTCCAATGCATCTGCTCCCAATTTACATCGAAACGCTCGACTTCGGACTTTTCATCATCGGTCATGGTATCCTTGAAATCCTGAAGCTCTTCTTCGGATTTGAAAGGAATTTCGGAATCTTCGAACTCCCACCATGCGGCGAATATCTTCGCCCATTCATTGTCTTGAATCCATGTATTGTAAAACCAACCAGCTGGGCCATTTGGTGTAGAGTCGGCAACAACCAAAGATACATTGTCACCGTCGTACAAAGATTGTAGATAACCAAGAGCTGGGTCTTTTTGGCCAGTATTCGGCCAGAAAGCAACCTCGGTCATGTTACCTACCTGAATCGTTCCACTTCGACCTGCGTTTTTCGATCCGGCGGTTTCTTTTCCGTAGACGCTTTTGCTGATCAGCTTGATCGCGTCTGCGAGACTTCCACCGTCCTCGAGGTTTGTTCCTGTATCGTTCCAGGGGAACTCGTCGTTTTCCGCATATCTCCGGTAAATCTCGAAAACCTTGTCCGAGGTTCCCGCTATATCCCCCATCAGTGAGCCCGCTAAATTCTCGTGCTTCCTCATGTGGTGGTATGTCAGAGCTTGAGCGCATGTGCTCGCCCCCTTCTGACGAGGCTTTAATATGATCATTTTGCATGGTTTTTGCTCTAATTGACACTTTCTATAATGAGCAAACATACGCTTTTGAAGCGTGTTCGCTTTAGGTTTAATATCCTTACCCCTTTTGTCCTTAATAACCGCAAATGTAGAAAACCACACCTCTGGATCTATGCGAATTAAGTCCTGAATTTGGTGCTCTTTTTCGGTCATCAACACTTCCAGCGACGGCGAGCGGCTTTGCCTCTTTCACCATTCCAACTCTTAGATCTTGCGCAAAATGCTTTACGGCGTTTGGCCGCTTTACTTCCCTTTTTGACTTTACCTGTAACCGCAGTTTTTAGCTTGGAACCGGGATTAGCTTTACGATACGCCGCTACCCCTTTTTTTGTCATACCAGCACCAGCTTTTGCGGTGCGGTAATTCGCTCCTTTACCCTTAGTGGTCTTAGGTATGCGCTTACTGGGCTTTCTTTTACTTGCTGCCATAACCTTTTTTCTTTTTGGTTTTCTTCTTTCGCTTTGTTCCGCAATGAGTCATCGTTTACTCCTCCCTTTTGATTTGTTAGGTACGCAGTTAGGGACTTTTCTACCGCCCTTACTTTTCATACCGATTGCTTTATACCCCTTCCAACAAGGGTCTTTTTTACTAGATTTTCTCTTTTTTGCGGGCATCTACTTATTCTTCCATGTCGCTCAGATCGATGTCTGATTCGAATTCTACGGTGGTGTCGCAAAAGCGTTCCACTACTTCTATTGCAATTTGAGACATATCAAGCTCGTCGAGGTCGGATTCCTCCCACCAGCGAACGAAAACATTAGATAATTCATGCTCAAACTGCTCTTCGGGTGTTTTTATTTCTTTAGTCATCGTTGTGCTATTGTGGGTTTTTGAAACAGCTTGGAGGGTAAAAGTGGTTTACCGGTTACATGACCGGGGTTTTTGTGCATTTGACTTGTGTGTTGGTACATCTCGCCTGGACTCATAGGAGTGCCGTCGGGTTTTAAAGCGGTCCATTTTCCGTTGATTATTTTGTAATCTACGCCACCCATACTAAATGAACCTTGGGGTTGAGGTTGAGCTTGGGGCTCTACATCGTAAACGGGAGTTTCTGGCCCGTCTTCGAATTCTAATGGTGGGACATAATTATCCTCAAACTCCAACCCGCCTTCAAAAGCCAGCATTTGGGGTGCTAAGCCGAATTCGTCTAGTTCGATGGGTTTTCCGTGAAAAGGTTCGGGCATCTCGCTATCCGGCCTTAGCTGAACAGTTTGAGGTTGGTAGGGCTGTGGATGGGCGTGTTTATCCATAAAATCGCCCCTCTTTCCGGCCTCTTCCAACACATCAAAATAATTTTTAAGGCTATTCGCGTCCATTTTCGATCTCTATTGGGGCTTCTTTCACTGCTTCAGAGTAAACATCGATAATTTCGGCCAAATCTTGACCGGATTCCTTCAATCTGAGCATGACTTCGGCCGGTGTTACGGTGGTCGTTGTCTCTTTGGTCATTGTAATGTCGTGTCTGGTGGCTGGTTTCCCGAATCCGTACTCCAATGTGAGTCGGGCAGCTGCTAATCTTGTACTATGGTCGGCAACTTCCTCATATTCTACCCCTCTTTCACCGCCTTCGCGGTTCCGACGGACGGTATGGGTGGCTTTCATGCCAGTTCTTAGAACATTAGCTGCACTTGCGAAGTCATCCTCCTCCATAAAACGGTGGATATCTTCTTGCATATATTTTCTGCTAGGTTTTTTTGCCATATGGGTTCCCTAATTACATTTAATTTCGTTTTAGGGTACCCCATCCCCATAGGGGGGTCTATCGGTTGTATATCATCCAAAATCTGAGCTGGTAATCAAAAGCCTAAAGGATACCTACTACCTTATACTATATATACTCAATATCGAGGCTGATGATAGTGTTGGTACCTCGGGGGATAGGGGTGGTGTCTTGGGTCAGATCAGGACTGATGAGGGTCAAGTCAAGGTCAACACTGATGTCAATGTCAATGTTGTGCTTGAGCATCAACGACTTGCGTCATGTTGGTGTGCGGACTCATAGTCTGCATGTGGCTCGAGTCGTCGCTTACCCCCTATAACCCCAAGACCTATTCAAAAAGGCTTTTGCTTAGTGGGGAGGTTTTTAGGCTGTTAAGATCGCAGAGCTTAAGAGACTAAAATAACGGATAAAGATCCCGTCGGTATCAAACTTTTACAAGTTTGTTGAAGACGCTAACAATTGCGAAGCAACTCGATTAAATACCACACAAAAAAACCTCACCTCCATACATGAT
>Ga0208434_1000050_pt1 | contig 59507 bp, 50 predicted proteins | sample 13_taG_FD_184086 | JGI IMG/M metagenome (GOLD analysis project Ga0208434, IMG submission 184086) | Marine viral communities from the Subarctic Pacific Ocean - 13_ETSP_OMZ_AT15268 metaG (SPAdes) (version 2) | ecosystem: Environmental > Aquatic > Marine > Oceanic | place: Pacific Ocean | collected... | reverse complement strand
GTAACGGCGTAGTTGGGAAAAGGGTTTTAGGGTCTGCCGCTTTTAGTGCTACTTCAGACTTCGCTGCTGCGAGTGCTTTAGGAGATTACTATACAAAGACTGAAACGAATGGGTTTTTGAATCTCAAAGCTAACTTAGCTAGCCCTGTATTTACAGGTACGCCTACAGCGCCTAACTTAACTCTTACGGCTTTATCTCCTTACAGCGGCTCAGATGTAACCGCTTTGATGATTAAGAGTAACGGCGTAGTTGGGAAAAGGGTTTTAGGTACTGCCGCTTTTAGTGCTACGAGTGCTTTCGCTGCTGCGAGTGCTTTAGGAGATTACTATACAAAGACTGAAACGAATGGGTTTTTGAATCTCAAAGCTAACTTAGCTAGCCCTACGTTTACAGGTAATGTAAGTATTGCCGAAAAATTAATACATACTGGAGATACAAATACTTATATACAATTTCCTTCCACTAATGATAAAATTGTTTTTGCAACAAATGGAAGTGATGTTTTAACATTAGACGCTGCAAACACTGCGACTTTTGCAGGTAATATCAAACTACCTGACGCGACTGGTAGCGGACAAGGTATTCTATTTTTCGGTGCGAGCAACGACTTACAGGTTTACCATGATGGTTCTAATAGTGTTCTAAATAACACAACAGGCAACCTACAGATTTATAACAACGCTGATGACGGGGATATACAATTTATATCTGATGACGGCTCAGGTGGTGTAACAGAATACTTACGACTAGATGGTGGCGATGCAAGAATGTATGCATCAAGAGAAATTAGATTTGTAGATGGTGTCGCTTCTAAATATGGAAACAATGGGGATTTAGGAATCTTCCATGACGGCACAAACTCATATTTAGAGAATACTACAGGACACATCTACATTAGAAACCTTGCTGACGATAAGAGTATTATCTTCCAAAACGATAATGGTTCTGGTGGTTATGAAAATTATTTTGAGTTACAGGGGGGTGCTGGCGGTGCTTTCCCGTTTACAGTATTTCCTGATTCGTCGCATTTAGTATTTGGTAACGGCCATGATTTTAGAATTTATCATAATGGTATAAGTTATTTCGATAACTTTTCTGGTAATATAGAAATAAGACAGTTTACTAATGATGCTGATATTATTTTTAAATCAGATGATGGATTTGGTGGCATAACAGAATACTTAAGAATAGATGGAGGCTCAACGACTCTTCAAGCCTACAAAGATCTCTTAATTGCTAATGACACAGCCAAGCTCAAACTTGGCGCAAGTCAGGATCTCCAGATATTCCATGATGGTAGTAATTCCTACATTCAAGATACTGGGACAGGTAATTTAAATATACAAAGCAACAGCTTAAGATTACTGGGAGCAGATTCTTCTGCTATGTTGGTCGCTCATCAAGGTGGTGCGGTAAACTTATACCATAATGGTTCTGCAAAATTAGAGACAACATCTAGCGGTATTTATGTTGCTGGTAATATTCAACTACTTGATTCGTCTAGCACTAGTTTCGGAAGGATAACTTTCGGTCATGGTAACGATTTACAAATCTACCATGATGGTTCAGATAGCTATATAAAAGACGTTGGAACTGGCGAGTTAAGAATATCAGGTTCTGCTACAAGAATTTATGATGCTGATATGAGCAGCCTTCAAGCAGAGTTTAAAGATGGAGGTTCTGTAGATTTATATTATGACAGTAATAAGAAGTTCGCCACCACGATTGACGGAATCCAGTTGTATGGGAATGGTTATTTGGATATGCCTGATAATGGGCGTATTCGGATGGGGGCAAGTTATGACTTAGCAATCTACCATGATGCTTCACATAGTTACATAGATGAGGTAGGCGCTGGTGACTTAAGAATAAGATCTAATAGTGCAACAGCTTTACTTTCGAGTACCAACGAAAATATGCTTGTAGCGATAGCTAATGGTGCTGTTGAACTTTACTTCGACAATTCCAAGAAGCTGCAAACAGAAACTTGGGGTGTGTCCCTAACGGGCAGCACAGTCTCATCTGGTAATGTTTATTCTGGCGGCCCTGCTGGATTTGTCTTTGGATCATCAACTTCTGAAGGAGAATACATTTATAGGAATGGCAACGACATCAGGGTCTTCGCAGGTGGGGCTGATAGACTAACGGTTGATGGGGATGGCGGCAGAGTAGGCATAGGAACGACTAACCCTGATGCCAGCACATTATTACATGTTCAAGGTGTAATAGGTACGACCAACGGTTCAGCGGCTGCACCAACACACAGTTTTTACGGAGATCCTGATAACGGGATGTTCCGTGCCGCTGCAAATGCTTTAGGTTTCTCTACATCAGGTACAGAAAGAATGCGTATTAGTTCCACTGGAGAAGTAGTTATTTATAGTGGTCAATTAAGTGTAACAAATTCAACTGGCGCTCAATTACAAGTCTCTGGGTGGAGTGATAGAGTGGGATCAAACAACAGTGCTAATGGGACAATCTATATTGGCAATACCGCTGCATACAGAGGTGTTATTGATTACGACGCAGCTTCTACAGGAAACTTAATAATAAGTAACACTTGGAATAATGCTAATGGAGATATAGTTTTTAAAACTGCAACGGCAGATACAGCCATAGAGGGTTTAAGAATAAAGGGGGGAGGCAACGTCGGTATAGGAGTAACTGACCCTGATGCCAAATTAGAAATCATTGGATCAGGGACAGGAAGTGGGGCGGCTCTACGAGTTAGGAATAGTTCTAATACTGAACTTCTGCAAGTTACAGATAGTGGTGTAGTAACAGTTCCGCAAGGCTATTTTTATGTTAGTTCTGGTGGAGGAGCTTATGTCCAAAATGCCTTACGAGTTAGAGGTTCGCTTTTAAATGACCAAGGCACTTTATCAATAACAGGCGACGTTCAATTTGATTCATACACGCTGTTTGTGGATAGCGCATACGATAGAGTTGGCGTAGGATCAAGTAGCCCGTCTTACAAACTAGATGTCAACGGCGGTATCCGCGCTGGTGGTAAGGTCACATACCATAAGTCTGCTGGTTCCCTCACCACGACTGGCTATGCAGTGGCTGGATTAACTAGCTTCCCAGCGGGTAATGGAGCTTCTGCTGGCTTCACGTTCACCTGCTTCGGGCATACTGGAGATTACCAAAAGATTGTTTACAGTTGTTACAATGTTAGTGGGACATGGAACACCCAAAAGGTAATCGACGAAGGAACAAACGATTTTGATGTAACCGCATCAGCTAACGGGTCCACCATAACCTTTACATTCAAATCTAGATCAGGGACAAAGAGCTACACACCAAGAGTATCAGTAGAAGCATTCGGAAGCTCCATCAACAACACTTACGCTTAATTTTTTAAAGATGCCAACAAGGAACATAAATTCAGATCTTAAGGTCAACGCAAATTTAACTCTACCAAGTTTACCCACTTATAGCGGTTCACAAGTTACGGCGTTGATGATCGCTGGTGCTGATGTAGTCGGCAAGAGAGCTTTAGGAACTAACGCCTTCAACAGCACATCCTACTTACCACTAGCAGGTGGTAATATGACTGGTGATATAAACTTAGGGACAGGCAAAAATATTTATATGTCTGGTACTAGTGGTTTGAGGTTTGTACACGATGGTAGTAACGGGAATGTTATTAGCGGTACTGGCGACTTAAACATATCAAACGGAGCTTCTGACAAAGACATAAAATTTAAAGGTAATGATGGTGGTTCTTCCTTCACAGCTCTTACCCTCGATATGTCAGCAGGTGGTAATGCAATTTTTAATGGTTATGTAGTTACAAGTCTTGTTTATGGCAATACCGATTTAAACTTGGGGTATGCTGGGGGAACAAGTGGCATATTTATTAAAGGCAGCACCGCTCTAGCAGGTAACGTTGGTATAGGAACAACACACCCTCAAGCGAAGCTTCATATCGACGATAACGCTTCTCTTGGGACAGGTCTTTTGGTAACTGGAGGAGGTCAAGGAGGTCCATTAGCCAAATTTACCCGTGATGTTGGAGGTAGTGGATCGATAGAGATAAATTCAAGCGGCAGTGACCCTCAAATACAATTCGCTTCATCATCAAATACTTTTTCTTTAGGAACTAATTCTAGCACATTTGAAATTTGCGACAATAACGTTGTAGGTAATAATACACGATTAAGCATCAATTCTTCTGGCAACGTTGGCATAGGAACAAATAATCCAACCAGTATTCTAGATATACGAGATACGCAAACAGGCGGTGCTTCTGAAATTAAGTTGTTTAATCTCGACCAAGGTAATACTACCACGCAGACTTCTGCGTTAAGGATGTCTCCAGATCTTCGTGCAAACGGAGTAGCAATTTCAGCAGTAAAAGAAAATGCAGATTTCTCTTCGTCTGCCAATAAAGATGTAGCGATTACTTTCTCGCCTGTTTTAAATAACGCAGCGGCAGAAAAAATGCGGATTACTTCTGCGGGTAACGTTGGTATAGGAACAACGAGTCCTGATAGACCATTAACAATAAATTCAGATACTTCACATAGGGCTATAAGAATTTTAGAGAATGATTCAGCAAATGAAAGTTGGGATATCGGAGTTGGTGTTGATGGCGACCTTAATTTTTTCAATAGTGCTAACGCAAATCCAACAGTAATATTTTCAGATAGCGGCAACGTTGGTATAGGAACAACCTCAGTAGACGAAAAATTACACGTTCAAGGTAACATAAAGTCTAACCATATATATGCTGAAACCTATCGTTCATCAAGAACCGATGGGGAAATATATATTCAAGCAGCAACATCTAATGATTTTGTATCAATAGGCACTGAGGGTGGTAATAACAATATATTAAGAGTTCAAGGTGATGGCAACGTTGGTATAGGAACAACGAGTCCAGCGTATAGACTTCATGTCTCTGGTACTATAGGATTGACTTCAAGTCTATACTTTACAAACAACACGGCGGGTATACAAGTAGGAGGTTCTTGGGGTAACGGCGTTTTGAATTTCAGAAATGGGGTAACGACTGCTATTACGTTTGATGTTCCAAATAATAGAATACAAAACAATCTTGGTAAATATTTAACTGCTTCCAGTGGTACTGGGCAATTTGGAACTCTAGATAATCAATCAGTAGCTATTGTTGCTAATAATTCTACGAAAATGACCATCCTAAGCGGTGGTAACGTTGGTATAGGAACAGTTAGTCCAGCAGAAAAATTAGAAGTTGCGGGCAATATACTAGCTAAAGACAGTGGAGTTCTAGCGGGGGCTAATGGTGCTAAAGATGGATTTATATTCCATGATCTGTATACAGGTGGGGGTAATTATTATGGGTATAAAGGATTTACTGGGCCATCAAGACTTTCAATAGTTACTAACGGAATTGAAGGTTTAACTATTGATGCTAACAGTAACGTTGGTATAGGTGTAGGGGGAACTAATCCCGACGCTAGGTTAAGGTTAAAGGGCGCTGGCGGCTCATCAGGTCTGACCTTTAAGACAACTGACTTTTCTAATAACGAAATTTTCTACATTATGGACGGGGGAAGAGTAGGTGTAAGGTATTGGCCATTTTCAATAGGTGTCCCTAGCACAACATCTCTTGCAACAAATGCTTCCTTCCAAGTAGAAGAAGCAGGTTTACTGACTGTGTTAACCACAGGCAACGTTGGTATAGGAACAACGACTCCAGCAAAAAAATTAGAAGTTAATTCTGGTTCAGGAAACACAGACGGTATTAGAATTACTGGTAGTGGAGCAAATACATCACTTATAATTAATAATACTGGTAGTAATGGAGTTGCTTGGGACATAACTTCAACAGGTGGAGGTCATGGATATGGAGATGGTTCATTAAATTTCGGAGTAGCTTTTGGTCTGCCGAAAATGAAAATAACCAACACTGGTAACGTTGGTATAGGGACAACGAGTCCAGCAGCTAAACTCCAAGTCTACTCTACTGCAACACGGGATATTTTTATTAGTGGACACGGAACACAAGCTCAAAATGATTGGACTGGTGAACATGCATTTTTCATAAGTGCGGGTCAAGGTGTTATAATAGGTAAAGCTAACGCTAATAACAATACAAACAGATTACATATACTATATAACGATAGTAGCGGGAATGCTAATTACCTTGCTTATAATACTAGCAATACAGCTAAAATTCACTTAAATACTAATGGTAATTCTTATTTAAATGGCGGTAACGTTGGCATAGGTACAATTAGTCCTTCTTATCCATTAGAAGTAGCTAATGCAGCTAGTGTATCAATAGCTTACCTACGAACAGGAGCTTCTGCAAAAAAATGGGGCTTCCATTCAGATAATGCAAATACCTATTGGCAAAATTTAACTGATAATATATTAGCTTTAACTGTATCCAATGCTGGTAACGTTGGTATCGGAGCAATTTATCCAGCTACAAAACTTCATCTAGCTGAAACTACAGATGTTTACCTTACTTTAGAATCAACGTCTACAGGCACTCCAGAAGAAGTTGCTGTTAAATATAACAACTACTCGACAGGCTCTAACTACTGGTGGCAAGGCTTAAATCAGTCTGCAAACTGGTCGCTAGGTTATGGAACGTCTTTTGGAGGTGAGACTACAAAATTATTTGTAAATACTGACGGTAACGTTGGTATAGGAACGACGAGTCCAGATGCTAAATTGGTAGCATCTGGGATTGTAGATGGTGATTTCACAGCTCTTAGGTTAATGAACCAAAAGACTTATGGTTCAGGTACTGGTACAAACGAAAAAGTAAGGTTTGTAATGGGTATCTCTGAAAACGGTCATAATTTTAGCGCGAGAGAAGGTTTTGCAATAGATGTTGGGATTATTAATGAAAGTGATTCTAGTAACACTATTGTTAATTTTGGAGTAAGAGATGGAGGTACATTAGGTACATATCAAACCGTTAATGGCCATAATAAATCAGTTGATTTTGTAGGTAACGTAACTGTTGGGGGAGTTATACAATGCTCAGGCTCAGGAGCTTCAAGTTTTACAGGTGGTGTAAATGTTGGGGGAGCTTTAAATATTAATTCAGGTTCATCAATACACGGAACTATTTCATCTAGTAGTGGTTCACTGACGTTAAATGCTAGAAATACAGCTATTATGCTATTTCAGTCAGGTGGTTCTGAAAAAATGCGTATCGCTTCGAGCGGCAACGTTGGTATAGGAACAACTAGTCCGACAAATATACTTCATACTTATACATCATCAAATACTGTTGGACGATTTGAGTCTTCTGATTCTGACGCTCATATTAGAATCAATGATAATGCTGATTCTTTGTATGTTGGAACTCAAAGTCAAAGAGGGTATATTGGTAGCACTAGTGCTAACAGTAATAGTAATCTAACTATTGATCTTACTAACGGTAACGTTGGTATAGGAACAACTAGTCCAGCAAGTAAACTTGAAGTAAACGGTCAATTTAGAGTTGTTGGAGCGCAAATGATAGGAAACTCCGCAACATCTAATGTTGTGACAAGTGGGGTTCAGCTACATGTTAAAAACACTGGAGAAGCTAAGATAAGATTAGAAGACAGTGACTCAAGCAATTTAGCTTTTGATTTACTTGTTAATAAGGGAGTTGGGTTTTCCATAAAAGAAACGGTGGGAGGTGATTCGGGAGATGACACTAGATTGTTTATACAGGAAACTTCTGGCAACGTTGGTATAGGAACAGATAGTCCAAAAGGCAAATTAAATGTTCTAGATGGCACTTCTGGTTCATACTCTCCTGATTCTGAAGCAGATACAATGGTTATTGAATCGTCAGTAGCAGGAGGTATATCACTTATTGGTACAGGTAGTGGAAGCGCACAGAAACAAAAATTAGTATTTGGAACTACAGGAGACACCACTGGCGCAGTTGTAATGCACGATCCTAATAATAGTTTTATGTCTGTTGGTACTACAACTGCTAGCAATTACTTAAAGCTCCTTACTGGTGATAGCACAGAAGCTATGCGTTTAGCTGCTAACGGAAACGTTGGTATAGGGACAACGAGTCCAGCTACAAAACTACATGTCGAAGGGACTATCGCCCACAAAGTTTACACCGTGTCTACGCTGCCGTCAGCTTCGCCAGCGGGTCAACGAGCCTTCGTGAGTGACTCCTCCTATAGCGTGTCACAAGCACATGGATTAGTTACTGTCGGGTCAGGGTCTAATTTCTGCCCAATGTATTCTGACGGGACTAACTGGAGAGTGGGCTAAACAATTTTTTAACCAAACCAAACAAAACTATGCCAATAGAAAACCAAAATCCGCTGGTAATACCAGCCGAAGCCGAAAAGACACTCTCACAAACTTGGGTGTCCTCACTAAGTGTAAACGTCCCTACCGCCTCAGATGGGTCACTCTATATGCAGCTACGCCCGTGCGACGCTGCGACTGGAGAGATCGCTGATGAAGAATATGCGAAAGGTTTACACCTAAGTTTCTGGGAAGTCATCTCAGAGGTGCCGGAAGCCGCCGCCGCGATGCAGTCTGTATTCGACGCGGTTCCTGCTATCGAAGCATTCTACGATGCTAAGATGGCTCCACTAGAACCGCAGCCAGAGCCAGAGCCAGAGCCAGAGCCAGAGCCAGAGCCAGAGCCAGAGCCAGAGCCAGAGCCAGAGCCAGTTGAAGAAGAAGAAGACGAAGAAACGCTTGCAACCGACGAAGAATAATGCAAATCTTTCTTCCGTATGGAAGATAATATCGAACTTACTCTAAACGCTAACGAAGCCAACGCACTCATCAAGTTGATCGATCTTGCGACGAAAGCCGCAGGACTTCAAGTCGCTGAAGCCGCTGTTCACCTTACTAAGAAGCTCCAAGAAGCTGGAGCCTCTCTGCAAGAAGAAGCTGCTGCTGAAGAAGGTGAGGGTGAAGGCGGAGAAGCCTAAAACCTAATCACATCATGGCCCTTAATCCCTCCCCGCAACGACAGTCAGTCGTTACATTCCCTACACCGAATGTTAACGACATCCTCTTTTTTGAAACCGTTGATGCGGAGAGGGTTGGGCCTGATGTTCCTAAATACGGGTCTAGCCACCCCGACTACAAAAAGTGGCCAAACCATCGACTGGTTAGCGTCCAATCAGTGGACGAGCAGAGTAGATATTACCGTTACTACTATGCGGCTGATCAGCTAGAGCAGGACAACGACAACTGGTCTTACAGTGAGGCTGATATCGGCGGCACTAAGTTTGACGCTGTTTCTCGCGACTACGTAATCCGTCGTAGCGAGTTTAGCTCTACCGTTCCTGCAATGGGAGCGGCGATGCCTGATACTCCAACAGGCAAGTTCAGTGGCACGCACGTTCTAGCCCAACGGAAACAGATTCCTATTAACGACAAGATTCTAAACGGCTTGTATGTTATCGAGCAACGGGTCTACGTGAAGAAGATTCCGTTGTCTCGTCTAGACTTTGACGAATTCTTCCAGACGACAAACGAGACTAAGCAAATTCTTTATCATAAGGGAGAAGCTGTAGCAGGGTCTACCATCGAAGCTTTAGCTGGTGCGCCAGACAACGCATACTGGGGCATGAACTCCGGCACGGTCCGCACAGTTCAGCAGTTGTCCGATAACTGGTATGCAGTAACAGAGAAAGAAGTTGTTAAGTGTCCTTCTGAGGGGATGCGATCTGATTTACAAACCGTAGCTAGGCAATCTATTGATTCAGCTATTTCAGGTAAAAAAGAAACTGACGGATCTCCATCTAGTAATGTTTTAAATTTGTTCAGTTCGTATGCGGCTCCGTCTAGTCTCGCCCGCAATACGAACTGTTGGGCGCATAACTTAAAAGGGGTTACTGGTTTTGTAGCTTGGAACGACAGGCCAACTGCGTCGCAGCAAAAACAATTTGGTGGAGTTGCCATAACTCCTCGCCACATACTGTTTACAAACCATGCTCAATATTATGACGGACGTTTGGAAAGAGCAAATACCCAAGCCAGTTTTGAGCATGGAGATATAGTTTATTTTTGTTCAAAGAATGGTGAGATCTATTCTCGTAGAATTTTGTCTATAGAAGCACACGCAGACGCTACGGGAGCGCCTTCTCATAATTGGGACTATGCTGTTGGTCTACTAGATTCTGATCTACCTTCTTCTATTGAAGTCGTAAAAGTTTTGCCTAAAGACGGCTATCAATATTTTCAAACTGATGAATTTACAGGTGCTGCTACTTGGACATCTCCGTCATCGAGCGGGGAAATAGTATTGGCGATGACAACTGATCAATATGAAAACGCGCATATTCGGAAGGTCCAGACTTTAGAATTTGGTAGCTTTGATCATAACAACCCTGACTCAAGTTATACAGAATTTACTTTAAATGATACAAGTTACTTACACACCGATTGGAGCGATACCCTAGAGGGTGGGGACTCTGGAAGTATTGCGACTATTGTCGTAGGGGATGAGTGTGTGCTACTCGGTGTCGTCGCGAGATCAAACGGCAAAGGACCATTTATTGGTTCACCGAAAAACTTCAAAGATCTGAATGAATTACTTACTAGAGTTGATGCAGAGTATGCAGCAGCTACGGCAGCTAAAACAGACGTGGCCGACTACTACAGCGACAATTATCAACTCCAAACCATAGATCTTAGCTTCGATTATAAGAGCTATCGTCCTGAAGAGCAGAGTCAGGGAATTGGGTGTGCGCGTCTTCGTTATGAAACTGTTATTACTTATTACTTCCCCCCAATATTGGCGGGAGTAGAATTTGATGTTTGGGAGTTACGTTCAGGAGGCGCAAGGACTTATCCTAGAGTGCAATACGAGAAAGGAAAGTTTCAAGGCCCGTGTAGGGCGGTAGTAGATATCAGTTGGAGTACGACTCAGCCATTTGGTTTAGCAGCAGCGGAGAAGCCGGAACCTGAAACTATTTCAATTACGAATCCTCTATTTACTTTAAACATCCCCCCAACACTACATGGGCCTGTTAACTTTACAGTTAGCACGGGGTCTAATGATGAGACGTGGGAACCGACTAATGCAATATATACCAAAGGAGCGACGAACGTCACGAGTTGGGAGCCTCATATAGCTTCCTCTGAAGTAAAACCTTTTAGAGGAGGTTGGTTAATGCAGACAACTACTGTCTACCCACCGTCATGAGTTCTGAAGACAATAGCTTGGATATAGAAGCACCTATCTCTTATGAGATGCCTGACGAAGGTTTGAGTGACTATACAGTGTCTCTTACGGACGCGGACGATACCCCTTTTGGTTCAGTTGTCCCAGAACCTCCAGCCTATAAGCCGTTTCCGTTTGCTCTACGCCCTGCTCCTAACAACAAGATCCATATCTACTTCGGTGTTCTCGTACATCAGATTAATAGAATGGTATTTGATACGGATGGGTTAGTGTCTCAAACTGGTTTATCCAGCCCACAAACGATAATCCCCTCTAACCTCGCCGCGGCTAAGAACCGCTTCAAGTTTTATGAGTTAGATTGGCGCGGAAATGTTTATCTTTATTGGGAAACTGATTCATCGGGCAGTGTAACTTTGTGTGAACTGAAAGGAGATGACGAGAATGACGAACCCCCAGAACAGCAAAGTTTACCTAATTCCAACGGCGGGAAGTTCTATGTTAAGGTCGGAAAAGTAGACGATAATGATATCGCAACACTAGACCAAAACATTTCGACTGATGTTTATTGGCTAACAGCTTTTGCCGTCAATCAAAGCGACATTGGATCATCTTCATCTTCATCTTCATCTTCGTCTTCGTCTTCGTCTTCGTCTTCGTCTTCGTCTTCGTCTTCATCTGGCTCTGACAAATCCACCGCTATTGTGCCTATGGATTGGCATGACAAAGGATACGGCGCGTTATTCACGATGGAGTCTAATGAGGTTCTCTTTGAATTTGTGATGAGAGACATACCATTAGAAGGAGCCAATACAGTAACCCGAATTGATGACAGGTTCTTAGCGGTATGTGAGCCGGACTCTATGACTGTTACAGGAATCTCTGGCGACAGGGCCGGATCAGTCGGAGCGGTGGTCGAGAAGAACAACGTAATTCTTTCGGCGTGGCCTTTATCTTTTTTACGGCCTTCTAAAGTAACTTTGAAACTTACCGGAACCCGTAAAGGATTTAGAGGGTTTGACATGCCTGAGCGTAGTAAAGAGCAGTTCATCGCTAACGAGAGGTTTATTAACTCAGCTTATCCTAGAGAATAAATGGCGGCACCGAACGGAAAGTGTAGGGCGCGGCTCGTCGTCACTGACGATGGGGTGAGCGGAGACCCCATCGACTTGTATTGGGACGACAGCGTTCAATATTATACTGCTGCTGCATCTTATACCCTTTATTGGAACGGTAGTTCGGAATGGATAATACTCGATGTGTTTTTCCAGCAATGGGAGGGAGGTTCCAGTGAAAATGATGCTTCGGGAACTTACACGAGCAGTAATTCGTCTTCGTCTTCGTCTTCCTCATCTACTGTAACCATAGAGGTTACCGTTCATGATTCCCCTTGTAGTCCTTCTAGTTCTAGCTCTTCTAGTTCTAGCTCTTCTAGTTCTAGTTCTTCTAGTTCTAGTTCTTCTAGTTCTAGTTCTTCTAGTTCTAGTTCTTCAGGATCATCAAAAAGTTCATCCTCAGTATCTGAAGGAGATGGAAACCCATGAAGAACCTAACGGACTGGTTTGACCGCGTTTACGTGATCAACTGCGCCCATAGACCGGAGCGCCTTGATGAGACGAAGAAGCATCTGGACGAGACTAGAATGGCAGACAACGACAAAGTCATTTACTATCCGGCGATTATTGGCGGCTGGACAACCTGTCCGGCTGATTGGGGGTCTGGCAGAGGAGCGTGGGGTTGCTTGCGTTCGCACCAAAGGATTCTGGAGGATGTCCTCCATACCAGAGATGACCGCTACAGCATCTCTCTGAACAACGTATTGGTGTTAGAAGACGACGTGATCTTCAAAAACGATTCGTTAGAGAAGCTTAACGAGTTCATGGAAGACGTGCCGGAGGATTGGGGGCAGATATATTTAGGCGGTCAACATCGCCGTGACCCTACACCTACTGAGTCTCCTAATGTGATTCTTGGTAATTCTGTAAACAGGACGCACGCCTACGCCGTTAACCAGCCTACTTTCACGTCGTTTTACCGCCATATATCGTATGCGACGGACTACCGTAACACGATTAAACATATCGACCATCAACTTGAAATGGCCCATCGCCGCAAGGATTGGCCAGTTTACTGCCCAAAAGAGTGGATTGTAGGACAACGGGCGGGTGTGTCAAACATCAGTGGTAAGACAAACGGTATACAGTTTTGGTAGTGTAAATGAAGAGTGGACAAACTATAATTGTTTTTGTAAAGCCATCCAGACGATGAGACTTATTGTTACATTCGCTATTGGAGGTATGCCTTGGGCGTCGGCTTCCATAGCGTCCATGCGGGACTATGCGAGCAAAGTGGGAGCAGACTTTCATGAGGTGAAGTGGTTCCCTGAAGAGTCGAGCAAGCCGTATAACGGCAACCCCGTCTGGGCTTTCGTTGACTTCCTGAAGCGGTTTCGAGAGCAGGATTATTACAAGGAAGTGTTGGTGTTGGACTGCGATGTCTTGATTCTTCCGAGCTGCCCTAACCTGTTTGAAACGAGAGGCGACCTAGTGTGCGCTCTAGATCAAGCGTGGACAACGAAAGACGATAGGTATAAGAAGTGGATCGCCGAACACTACCCTGACAGCACCGAGAACGCCTCCAGCATCGACGACCCCTATTTCAACGCAGGAGTATTACTGTTTCGTTTGGACGCTCTCTGCTCCCTTAACTTGGACCCGCCGTATCCCGACTCTTACGCCTACGACCAAGATTTCTTAAATATGCGTACGGCAGAGGCGGGTATTGACATTACTTGGATCGGGGAGGAATACAATCAACGTAACGTAGGCGACCGCCAATGGGCTATCGCCAACAACCATATATTACACTTCGTCGGCGGCGGTAAAGAGCAACTGACGGAGTATGCTGATTTCTTAGGGATATGCAAGGATTGGCGGTAGTGTAGATAAATAAGCCTATTTCTCAGTGATTGACTTTACTTTAGCCTAATTGTAAGGTTATCGCATGCCAGCTTTGACCGTAAAGGCCGTAACTAAAGCCTTATCTGAATACGTCCGGCCTGACGAAGATCTTGTAGCCAAGCTGAATCTAGTCATGCCCCGCCTCTACGCGATGGGGATGTGGAAGGATCTACTCTATGACTGGTCTATCGAGACTACGAACGATTATTTTGCGTTGCCAGAGCATTCTGAGAGCCTTTTAGGGGCTATGCTACAAGATTCTCCGGTAGAAGCTCGTTCTCAGTGGCATGATTACCGGATTGGGGGCTACGCGAAGGCTGGTCCCTCACCTATTTTTGGGGTCGTCGATGATGGTTACCACCCCACAAAAGAAGATATAATTTACAAAACTGTATCTGACGGGGATCGAATTGTAGTGAACCATGTTGACCCTGCAACAAGCCTGCCTACAGAAGGGTCTATTACTATAGTTTACGGGCGTAGCACAGACTCTGTGTTCGGGGAAGACTCTGTCGCGACCCATACATTTAATCTAAATGGGGCGCAATTAACTACTCCTAGTTCGGATGTCTCTAGTATCAAATCTATTAGTTTTGAAGATGTCCCAAAGTCAGTTAAGGTCTGTTACGACTACCAAGCAGCGGGGGCTGATCCCGTAACGATCACACTAGCCGTAGTCAAAGGCGACGGCGTAGCCCGCTACCGTCGATTCCGGTTTAGTAATCCCTCCGCTGAGGTTAAGAATATAAAGCTTCTACTCAAGCGGGCATGGGAGCCAGTTCTTGTTCAAGACGATCTAATCTATCTAGGCAACCTAAACGCTATTAAACACGGCCTTTTGGGCATGCTAGCAGAGGACAATGCCGATTTAGAACGCGCTCAATATCACTGGACGATTTGCCAAAAGCTTCTGGACGAGGAGCTAGACGCCGCCAGAGGAGCCGCCAAACCACGAGTTTCTCTAGATCCGTCAGGATCTAGGTCCACCATCCCTAATATAATGTAAAATGTTTCAACACCTCACACACCCTATATCCGGCATCGTTGGTTCCGCTATTGCTTTCATGTCAACCCTACCTGAAAACCTAGATATGGGCATTAAACTGCTCTCGACTTTTCTCGGCTTGATTATCGCCGTCCTCTCTGCTATAACAGCAGTTGAAAAATTCAAAAACCGTAAGAAATGATTAATTATATCTTTGAAAACAAGGAGCAAATCTTTGGAATTGCTACCGCCATTATTGCAGCCGCGTCAGCTATCGCTGCTCTTACACCTACACCAGCAGACGACACGCTCGTTGGCAAAGCGTATAAAGTTATCGACTGGCTCGCGCTTAATGTGTTCAAGGCTAAAGACAAGTGATTAAACTGATCACCGAGCTGATCAAGGCATACGTAGCTATGCTTAACTGGAAAAGAAGGCGACATATTTATGAACTGGAAGACGAAATCGATTCTCTCGCTGCTGATGGTTCTCCTAACGCCAAGCTGCGTATCGAGAGGCTATCGCGACGCCTCCGCTTTGAACAGAAGTGCGCTCTACGATCCACCAACAGTGACCTTAATTGAAGGTGCTGAGTATCAGTTTAAAGAGGGAATCTTCGTCGGTGATGGCCAGAAGTTCCACAGTGATTACAGTTATCGTCGCGCAATTATTATCGGCAAATGAAGCCTAGTGAAATACTAGACAAGATCCTTGAATTGATAGCCGCCTACAAAGCGGCTAAAGCTTTGCGGCGAAAGAAAGTAAAGAAGCTAAAAAAAGTCGCTATTTGTGTCGGCCACAGCCGGATCGGTGATAAAGGAGCTAGCTCTGTCGGCGGTGTGGACGAGTGGACTTACAACAAGAAGGTCGCAGACCTGTTGCAGAACCACCTACGCCACCAAGGAATACAATCGGTTGTCTTTGACGACTACCCGTCAGAAAGCTACAGCCGCGCTATGGACTGGATTGCACAGAGCGTAGCAAAAGAAAAGTGCGACATCGCCATCGAGCTGCACTTCAACAGCTACTCTAGCTCGAAAGCAGAGGGCTACGAGTATCTCTACTACCACACCAGCAACAACGGACGCCGTTTAGCCGAGTGTTTTAGTAAAGCCCAATCGGAAACTTTCAAGGTGCAGAAAGATAGAGGCGTAAAAGCAATCGAGTCGAGCGGACGTGGGGCTGGATTCTTGCGGAGCGTCCCACCACCTGCCGTGATCTGCGAGCCTTTCTTCGGAAGTTCCCCGAAGGAATGGATTCTCTTTGACTCAAAGCACTCACTACTAGCCGACGTATATGCACAAGCGATTGTCGAATACTTTAACGCATGAAAAATTACCTGATAAGTGAAGAAATTAAAATCAGTCATGATCGCAGGCCAGCGAATCAAAATTCAAAAGACTGATCTAGATTCTTGTTACGGGCAATACCTACACGACAGAAAAACAATTCAACTCGATACCAGCTTATCTGATAAAGACCTTATACCGACCTTACGCCATGAAATGTTACACGCCGCCTTCCATATCTCCGGCATCTCGTTCTGCGAGAGCTTTCAGGAAGAAGCATGTATCCGTTGCATCGACGAGGTTTTCTTTCCGGCATACGAACGAATCCTTAAACGCTTGAAATGAAGAAGAGGAAGAAATCAAGAGTAAACGAGGCGGGCAACTACACGAAGCCCGCAATGCGGAAACGTTTGTTTAATTCAATCAAAGCCGGAACAAAAGGCGGTAGAGCTGGCCAGTGGTCAGCCCGCAAAGCACAACTACTAGCAGCACGATACAAGAAAAACGGAGGGGGATACAGAGACTAATCTACCTTTAAAATAGAAATTTATGAAAAAAACCCACACCAAAGAGGACTTTAAGCCTCACATTATGTATGACCCGAAAACGGGTAAAGCCTACCAAGCGAAAACCTACGAACAACATATGAACATGAAACAAAAAGGATACGGACACTCAAAGCCAGCGAGTAAACCCTCGACTAAGTCTTCTACTAAGAAGAAGGCTAAGAAGATCATCCGCAGACGCTCCGGTTACTAATGCCTAAGAAAGCTTCACAGAGATCTCTCGATAATTGGACACGGGAGAAATGGGGGACCAAATCCGGTAAGCCGTCTTTGAAGACAGGCGAGCGGTATTTGCCGAAGGCCGCGCGTGAAGCTTTGACGGACGAAGAATATGCCCGCACTAGCCGGAAGAAGCGGAAAGGTATGCGTAAAGGCAAGCAGCACGTTAAGCAACCTAAAAAGATTGCGGAGAAGACTGCTAAGTATCGGAGCAAAAAAAGGCTCTTGAAGAAGGCACGGAAAAAAGCGCGTAAGCGCAAATCATGAGTCGTTTCATACTCTACAAACCTACACCAGAAGATGTCGCTGAAGCGTGCCGGAGATCTGACGCCTTAGGAAATCTCAGGACATCGTTCACTAACGGTAAAGGAAACATGACTGGCTTCTTAGGTGAGGTCGCTTTTGAAAAAACTTTTAAACAGTTCGACTACGTAGGAGATAAGTCTTACACTCACGACTACGAATACAAAGGTCTCAAGGTTGACGTTAAGGCTAAGAGCTGCAACACACCCCCTAAGTTAAATTACAATGCCTCTGTAGTCAGGACTAAGTTCAGCAAGTTTGAGGCCGACGTATACTTCTTCATGCGCGTCCACAAAGGTCTGCGAAAGGTATGGCTTTGCGGGTGGTCCCCTAAGAAATCCATCATCCACAAAAAACGATTCAACGAAAGAGGTGAGCGTGACGCAGACGGATTTAGATTCAAAGCTGATGGCTACAATATCGAGATCAAGAGAACTCGTCGGCCAGACGCTTTCGAGTCACTGCTCCTCCGGCGGTAGGCAGTTATGGTGGATGTGACCCGTCTTTTTATAGACGGGCCTTATACCGTTAGGAGCGACAAAATCTACAAACTCACTGAGTGGAGCATCTAAGTAAGCATCTATAACAGACGGGTCACCCCCAATTTGCTCTAGAATTTGTCTGAGTTCCATCCAAAACTCACCGCAGAGTTCTTGCCTCCTGATCTGAAGATCTTCGTTTGTCATCCGCTGTATAAGCTATATCGTAAATCTCACTCAGGTCAATGCTCCACAATTTACCTCCGCCTTGTCCTTGAGAAATAACGGGTCGGATCTTTTTATTGACTCGGCTCGCCTCTTCAAGAGTTATCATCCCCCTTCGACAAAACTCCAGATTACGAGAAGAACCTACGTCACGCCCATTATTCAATTCGTGGAGCGCCACTTGAAACTCAGTGAGAGTCCCACTCCATAGGTCCAAGTCAGGGTAAACTTCACGGCAACGCTTGGCGAAGAACTCGACTAGCTCTGCAATCGAACTACGGCTGCTGTTATCATAAGCGGCATCGGCAATGGTAGGCTCGATGTATGACTTAACTCCGAACCGCCCAACGTCTTCAACTTCTTTAGGGATCTTCCAGTCGAGTAGGAACTTACCAAAGTGCGGCAGTTCTTGTTCGATGGTAGCTTCTAACTGGGCGTTAGGTGGGAATGATGTTGTAGAGGAGTCAGCAATCAATAAGGCCATAAGCTTATCACGGTTACTGGTATCCAAAGAAGGAATCACTGACAACGAGTTAGCGTCCATGTTCAGAGACAAGATAACTCGGCCTGTCCAAGGAATCGACATAGCGTCTGCATACTTGGCCATATATTCGACTCTCGGATTAGCTACCGCACGCTTGAGCAACTCAGTCGCACGTCTCTGATCTTGAAAGCTAGCTGCTGAGGTAGTGTCATCAATAACCCAAGAGGCGACACGACCTAAGTCTTTGTTAAACTTCGTCTGACCTGACAGATAATCAGACGCATCAGAGAAACCCCCGACGAGTCCGCTGATAATTTTGTTCGACAGTAGCGACTTGCCGCGACCTGTCGGCCCGACCAGCAGCAGAGCTTGTCCCTGTAAAGGAACCCTATCCAAGACCGCAGTGTAAAAACGCTGCATCCAAGAGTAAAAATAATCTAGGGCTGGGTTCTTTGAGCTATCTACAAATAGCTGATTGAACCATTGATAGAGGAACGGCCACTTTGACGGGTCACCGTCACCGTCAGGGTGAACTGGAACTAGGTTAGAGCAGTTGAGAATCCGGCTAGCGTTGTAAGATACGATGCGCTCGTTTGAGAACACGACAGGAGCGATCTCGTCAATCCGGTTGTTGTTACTAACTGTCAAGAGAGCTTCTTCTACTTCACTGATTGCCCTTCCTCTTCTAACTCTTACAGAGAAGCCAGCTTGCCTAAGCTCAAGAAGGAGTTGTTCCTTCGGAATCGAGACTGCGTTCCCGTAGAGCAGCTTGAAAAAGGTCTTACCATTAAACCAGTATTCGTCGAGGAGGTTAGCCAGCTTCTTGGTCTCATAGTCTTTGACGAATGAACTACCAAAGATTTCTGACCAACTCATGAATCCTTTACCAGCTCTGTCTGAATAACAGACAATACCATCTTCTACAACCTGACAACCGTCACGGTCAATACCGTCGTCAATCCAGAACAGTGGTCCTCTGGCTCCTACTTCAAATTCACCGAACCACCGATTCGGGAATCGGGATTCAACTTCAGAGGCGACCACATCTAAAGGAATTGATGTGTCAGAAGACTCTGGTGGCTTAGACGATACCGCCTTCGACAGGCAAGCGTGGGTTACTTGAGAAGTGATCTGCTCTCCTGTTTTTATCCAGTCTTCTCCTAACTCAAAATATTGATTAGGGCGTAGTGAAGTTTTATCAAAGCCCGCAAAAAGCTTATCCATTTTTATAGCCTTGTTCATGTAGTTCATAAACGACTCATACATAGATGGGTCTATAGGCATCGGCGTATCAAACTCCCACACTAATCGAAGGTATCCACTTTCTGTTCTACTAGCCCACGTAGGTAATGGGCTTGCCAGACACACTTTCTCAAGCTTGCTTTCAAAACTCACCCAATCAATTGGGGAGTCGTAATCAGCTACTACTCCATGAATCTTATGAACAGGATTGTCATTACTAACTCGTTTGGAAGGCGCACGTCCTTCAACACAAGAATAGAAAACGTGGTCGGTAGTGTTGTTACTACACCATTCGCGGTAGTCTGCTTTGTTCTTAAAGTTAGGTTTGGGTAGCTTCAGGTTATGAAGTTTACTCGTCTTCTCTGCTTTACTGTCGCGTAGGTTACGCAAATATCTGTAGGTCATTATTTTTGGTATTGGGTTAGAATTTCTCCCTCTGCATCCAGAGGAATATCGCTAATCCACTCAGGAGGAGTGGACATAATTTGGGTAATTTTTTGTAAGGTCTCTTCGGCTTTATCTTCATCACACTCGCAGATTACTTCATCATGAACGTGGAAGATAATATTTATGTCAGCCTTGTCGATCTCTAACATCATGAAACTGAAAATATCTCTGGCCAAAGCCTGTGAGAGATTCTCAGCGAGGACTCCACCCCATAGTTTCATGATGCGTTTTTGGCCATTTCGGTTAATACTGGAGACAAACTGGATTCGTCCTTGGGCCAGAGTCTTGCGAAGATTACCGTAGTTAAGAGACCTTCCTGACGGAAGCGTCAGAGATAGGCGACCAGCATTATACGCTTTATCGACTTCCTTGTCTAGTTTCTTCCAGTAGCGGGGAACCTTCGCAATCTTTTTCCGGTATAGATCGACCGCGTCTTGAGCTTCTTGCTGAGGCATATCATACATCTCAGCAAACCGTTTAGCCCCTGCACCGTAGCCGCAGCCTAATACGAGAGCCTTAACTTTGTGTCTCAGCTTGGCGTCTTCCTTCTTCAGGACTCCCCTATCTTCAGACCACAAGCCGAACTGGATTGCGAACGCTTCGTAGATATCATCTGATTTTTCAATAGCGTCCATTGTCTCTCGGTCACCAGACAGCCAGCACAGCGTACGGACTTCGATCTGCGAGAGGTCAACAACGACTAGCTTCTTACCTTCAGGAGCAGTAATCAAGTTACGCATGTTGACTCCGAACATACCCTCTCTAGGCAAATTCTGGAGGTTCAGGTTCCCGCCGCTCCCGCTAAAGCGTCCAGTGTGTCCTCCAAAATACATAATGCCGCCGTAGTATCGGTTGTCTGGCATAGTAGCGTGATCAAAACTTTCCAGCTTTTTCTTAATCGTGTTGATGCGTCGCCAGTTCGTTACGGCCTCGATCCATTTGTATTTGTGTCCGTGCGCGAGTATCCATCTCTGGGCATCAACATCAGTTTTAGCGAGAGAAGCAGGAGGCTCGATGCCGAGCTGAATGCAGTGTTCATCAAATGCTTTCCGGCTCAGTAGAGGTTTTTCGTCAGCCCAAGGAATCGACTTCTCAGTTTCAAAGATGAGTTCATTGATTGTCTCCTTGGCCTTACGTAAAGCATCCACATCGATTGGTATCCCTCTCTGGACGATACGTCGGTTGATAACGCTGATGTCCCGCTCAAACTGAGACCACTTACACTCATAAGCCTTCCATAGACGGAGACAGAGAACAGAATCTTTGATGGCGTATTCTTCTACTTCCTTCTGGAACTCCTTAGTCATACCAGTCCACGTCTTACCGGACATGTTATCACGGGTAGATTTGGAGATCTCTAAGTCGAAGGCTTCAGCCGTTGAGTTCTTCAATGATCTTGGCAGACCCACAGCAGCAGCCATGTCTGCGGTGCAGTGCCATTCGGCGGGTTCTACTTTAGGCCACCAACCATAGTTAATGCCGTAGAGGTAAAGTGTTTCATCAAATGATGCGTTATGGGACAGGACAATATTGCCGTTAAGCATTGGCCAGTCAAAATCTTCAGGGTGGCCAACCCATTCGTATCCATCATCTCCGACGACACTCACCATATAAGCGTCGAAGTCGTAATGAGAAAAGTATCCTAACGGTCCGAGCTTTCGGATAGAGCAGTGCTTATCATAGTAAGTTTCAAAATCTAAGGCGTATGTATTCATATAAGTTTATTTGTGGGCAGAAAAAGCCCACCGCAAAGGGAAATGTTGGAAAACTCTGCGGCGGGCTTGCTTTCTAACGACTATTCTTTCGATTCCAAATCTAATTCAGTCTGCTCACCAGTAACATGCTGGAGAGCTTCCCGAACTACCCTCAACTTTCTCAAGTTGGCTCCGACTTGGGAGAGCTGATCCTCGACTTCAGCGATCATGCCGTCGAGCATCGTGATCTCTTCGAGAAGGAGATCGCGGGTTTTTTGTTCTTTCTCTTCGTCAGTCATAACTAAGCTCCGAGAAAGTTTTTAACAAATGCGGTAACAGCTTCATCGGCTTCTTCCTTAGTCACGGTAAGTGACGGATTAAACCAAGTGTATTTACCCTTACTAAGTTCTTCAGAGACGAAGTTCCATACTTTGCTATGGATAGTAATTCCAGACTGAAGAGCGGCGAATGTCGCAAGACGCTTGTAGGTTGAACGGTATGCGTTCTTACCTACATTAATCTTACCCAACGCATAGTTGTGGTCGCCGATAGGTAACTGAAACGCCTCGTCGTTTTCACTACCTTCAGGCTGACGCATGAGGAGAGTGATCTCGGCGAACTCGGTCATATCCCACTCTGACTCTGCTGCAATAGCGTCAGACTCAGATTTAGACCAAGCGATACGGGGGATGTCCTCTTCATCGAAGGGGATGTTCTCCCGCCAGCCCTTCTGGGCAGCGACAGTGATCGTCTTAACCGGAGTGTCCGGTGGAGCGACCTCGTATGTCTTGTCGAAAAGAATCGATCCAACTGGAGCGTCAGACTGAGACATCTTTTGACAGACATTAATACGTGGAATCTCGATGTCCTCTACGTCGATTTCGATTCCGCTTACGTTGGTGGAGAGACCAGTGTTGGTCTCGGCAGCAACGACTTCTTGGGTTTTGGTTTTAGCCATAATATCAATTATTGTTTTGGTTTATTGAGTCGCGACACTGTGTCGTTCGTCGGATGTTTCAACGATTCCTGCATCTTCGCATTCGTCGAGGAAAGGTTGTTTGCTATCGGCTCCCGCTTTCTTGGCAACCTTGGCGAGCGGGATATTAACTTGATCTAGTAACGTGTCGAGATCTATTCCATGTTTTTCTGCAATTTTTACAAAAGTAGCATTGTCAGAGATTTTTCGGGTCCGCCCCATCGAGCGTAGTTTAAGTCCATCAAGCTGCTCACCGTCTTTAAGAGCGTCGAGTGTTTTACGTTTAATAGACGCTGACCAGTTCTCAACAATCTTCGCGATGTTAAATAGCTCAGAGAGTCTAGCTGGATTGTCCACGTCAGTAGGATCAATGTCCGGCAACGTGGTATCAAGTTTCTTAGCTACGCTGATAACGAGTCCACCTAATGCAGGACAAGTATCTTCGTGCTTACAGAATCGGCAATACTGAGTCGGAGTGCATTCCTCCAGCTCCGGTGTGCCGGACTCCCATTTAGGTCGGATCTTTTCGCCTGCCGTTATAACACGGCTAAGATCCTCGACTAAAGTAGGGAGATCGCCTCGCGTAAACGTGTGGTGAAGGGTCGCATTATGCTGCGGCACGTAAAACGCGAAAACGATCTCTTGAATGTCTGGGTACTTCTGGAAGGCTCCAGTCGTATAGGCTTTGGCTTGCCAGTTCTTCTCTGGCGGATCAATAATACTGATTCCGGTTTTATAATCGGCCATGACTGCTCGGTCACCTCCTTTAAGGATAAGGAATCGATCACAGGTTCCCCATGTCTCAGTACCATCTAGGGCAACCTCAACCTGAATCTCGTTTAGCTCCTCAGAGACGTCCCCAAAGTTATCCATGAAATCCTGCTCCATTTGAACGATCTGTTCATAGATATCATGTTCCTGTTCGGTGTGGAGGGCAGAAGGGTCAAAAACTTCTAGGGCCTCGTGGATTCTGGTCCCCATTTCGGCTGCCGCTGACGTCCCGTCGCGACCTTGATAACCAGCACAAGCGGCTACATATTTCAGGCTCGATGGTGAGAACTCCGCGTGGCCCCTGCTTTGGTGGTCTGGTTGGTTCATAGCTTTGTTGTTTAATTATTTTTAAGTTTCGTTCGACGATAAAAAGCATGGAGTGCCATCTCCCCACCACGCGCCAATTTGATTATAGTAGAAAAACTCCTCCGCTTCGTCTCTACTCATTTCATCGGATTCTAGTTTACGAAGAACTCTGTCCTTGCTGTAACACAGGATAGGGTTTTGCCCAAACCTTTCGACAACTCCGACGAGGCAGTCATCGTATCCGTCCATCAACAGCATTTCATGCTCGTCGGGATCAAAGCCAGCACAGGCGGCTACATATTTCAGGCTCGATGGTGAGAACTCCGCGTGGCCCCTATCGCTATGGTTTGGTTGTTCGCTCATGGGTCGATTCTTTTATGTGCGTTACCTCACGCTGGATATAATCACGTTTCTTGATTGTCCGGTCAATTTTGTGGTTTAGCATGTAGATCTCATCCTCAAGTAATTTGAGGCGAATCTTTTCTGCATCTGATAGGTATTTAGTGCTTTCGTTCATTTTGTTTTATTGGTGAAGTGTTTCTAGATTTTCTGACTTCTGATCTATGACTCTCATAACGTGTTCTTCAATTGAGTCACTAGCAACCAGAATTTTCTGGATGGCGTCAGATTTAGCTCCGTTGCGGTGTATGCGCCCTAATGCTTGTAAGTGATCCTTGACATTGAAGGTCGGTGATATCAACGAGATCCGTTGGCGGTTGCCGTTGATATCGTGCAACGAGATGCCCGTTCCTCCTGCTGCGATGTTAACTACAATGACGTGTTCTTTATCTTCTTGGAAGTCGTCAATTACCTGCTGCCTTTCTGCGGTAGTCTGTCCTCCTAAAATAGCTGGGCATTCAAGTAGTTGTTGGAGTGTTGAAGCTGTTTCGGAAAAATTAACGAAGAGAACAACACTATGGCCTTGCTCAACGTAATCTTTAGCCATATCAGCCATGTCTTTAGCTTTGAGCGACTCCGCTAATTGACGTGCGCGTAACAGATTAACGAGAACCCAATCACTATCTTCGACGGTTCCATTCTCTAAAAGATTAGTCACGATCTCCGGTGTGATGTCCAGATCTTTATAAGCCTTAGCAATCTTAGCGGCAGACCCAAAGGCAACAGGCTCGATGAACACTCGGTTATCTTTAAAAGAATCTGGGAAATCGTCCACCGTAAGACGTTTAACATTCTTCCCATACATGACCTTATTAAGGTCATTAAGTTTTGTTTTACGGCGCAACTCCCACGCATTCCATTGATTTTGAGTGCAACCGAATTTCATCATCCAGCTAAACCAGCTTTTAAGTTCCCCTTCAGGTTTGTTTAAGCTATGTAGGCCCAATGCGTAACCTATCGGTCGCATCTCAGTAGGGTCTTCGGCAGCGGTCGCACTCATGGCGTGGACAGAGTAGCCTTGAGTGACGAGAGAAATAAGTAGCTGCGCGTTTTGAGTATATGGTCCTTTGCACTTATGGACCTCATCGACTAGCACTAGTGTATCTTCAGGCAGATACCAAGACATAATCTTCTTCCCGCGCTTAGACATCCACTCTGTCTTTCCGGTCCTGATCTTCTCGTAGTTAAGAACGAACAGAGGCTTCATACCGCACTCAGCGAGTTCGCGTTCCCAAGATGGGATCACTGCCTTCGGGCAGATGACTGCGACTGGCTTCTTGAGAATTTTGGCAAGGTGGCAAGCTACGATGGTCTTGCCAGTTCCGACGTGACTCGTATCTAACGAGTTAAGTCCTAGTTTATGCTTTGCTAAAAAGAAGTCGAAAGCTTCTTGCTGCTTGGGATATAGTTTCTTCATATTGTCTATGGACAGACAAATAATTGAAGCAACTAGCTATGTCCAGAAAAAGTTCAACTTTTTCTCCCACCCCAAATATACTGAGCAATAAGATAGGCGTCGATCATACCGTCGTGAGGTTTTTTACACCTCTTGTTTGCAAGCCAGTTCTCTTCTGGCGCGAGTGAATCAGCCAATGCTAAAGCTGCTTCTTTGGTTTTTCCTTTAGGAGTCCGACCAAGCATATGCTTCTGCCACTTATGGACGCTCACACGTAGGACTGAGTAATCGTGTGACTCAGCCATACCTATTAGCTTACCAAAGCTAATAGCCATTGATCTAACAGCTTGGCTGCTTTTTGCATGGGCTAATGGTTCTTCGATTGCGAGATCGAATGGTGTATTAAAATCGAGGAGCCACTGGTTGATGGAACGGATGTCAATTTCTTTCTTCTTCGACATTTGAAGAGTCGGCATACGAATCTTGTCGATGATGCCACCATCAAATTTAGATATAGCGCAAAGTCCGCCATCGAGTCCGTTGTCGATCCCGACGATCATCAAGATTTTTCAGGACAATAGAGATTGTCACACTCCCCACCAGAAACTGGATTGCTGCAAGTGCCGCACTCACGCTCCTCACTTAGTAAAGCTTTCGCGAGAATCGAATAGTTCACGAGATCTTCACAGGCATCATCTACTGACTCACCTGCTACTTTTAACTCACCGTCATTCACGAACGATTTAATCCGCATCAACTTATCTTGCATTCTCAACAAGAGTCCGGTGACAGGATGGAGGCCAAGTGATTTAGCAGTCTTGAAATTGGCGAGTGCATCGACAGTGTTCTCACCACCGCAGTAGTCAGAGTTTTTTGCTCGCATAATTTCGAGCGTTTTCTTGCACGTCGATTCGTGAAGACGGAATAGGGTTTCTGGTTTCATTATTTTGCTGGGATTGAATCTCCTCTGACTAGAAGGCCGTCGCCCTCAGCTGGAACTAAGACTCTGATCCCTTTCGGCAGAGACTGCAAGTAGAATACTTCGCGGGCTGTTGAAGGCTTCACGCGATACCAAAGGCCGTCAGCGGTATCGACGGGGAAACGGAAGTCCGCCCCCTCGTCAATTCGGGTAATAAACTTCGGCCCTACCTCTGGCTCACGATCTTGGAACATTGTAAGGGTATTAAATCTCGTTTCCGGTCTCCGCGTCAATCGTTTTTTTCTGCCTGACCGCGCCTCCACCTTTATCTGCTTTAGAGTTGTTCAGTATAGATATGTCGATCTGCATTTTACTACTACCGCCACCAGTCTTAGCGTTGAGTCCTAAGTTACGCCTGATGAGCTGGTCTAGTTCTGACATCTCCCTAATCGTTCTAGGCCCGCGTAACCCCTTCATCGAGTCACGTAGAAGTTTAATTCCAGCAGCTGCGATGTAGTGTTGGTATTTATCAGCGGGCGAGTTCTGTGCTTCAGCGATTTCGTTGAGGGTCACGTCCTCTTCTTTAGATGCTCGAAACCGCTCCTCTACAATTGCTGAACTTATGGTGTCATTGAAGTGTTCTTCAACATCTTCTTTTAGTTGGTCTTTATCTTGGCCTTTATCGTGGATTAAATTTCCCAGCACTTTACCTTCTACTGTGTCCCCGTTCATCTTAGCGGCGACTCCGTGTTTCTTTAACCACTTACGTATTGTATTGCGGTGGACCCCAATGTGTTGACCAATCGCACTATTACTGTAACCTTCTTTGTTAAGGCGCAAGGCTTCAGCCTCGCACTCTCGTATAGGTTTTTCAGACATCGATTTAATTATGCCGTCAGAAGCAGACAAACGCAAGCGCGTTCTAGAGCCGCGCATCGACCCACAATCTAAGCAGATGGACGTAGGTGGTCTAATGATTCAACCTACTAGCACGCTGACCGCTCTATTATATGGGTTCGCTCATCACCCTAATAATAAAGCTAAAGAGTTCTACTTCTGGCGGATATGCGACGAACTTTGGAATCGCGAAGAACTACCAGAGCCGATGATGGTTCGCCATCCTTGGGCCGAAAAGATGATTCGAGCTGCTCTAAAAGATAAATATCTGGCTATCGGTGGCTCCGCCAGTAGTGGTAAATCACACACGATGGCCGCGTGGGGTATTGTCCAATGGCTCTGCCAGCCTCGTGACACACTAGTCCTGATGACCTCTACCACGTTACGGGAAGCGCGAAAAAGGATATGGGGTTCCGTTATGTCTTTGTTGTCCGTGATCGATGGTGCGCCAATCAAGATTCGGGATTCAATCGGAAACGCAGCGTATGTCGATGAGAACGGCACGCTTATCGAACGGGCTGGTCTTTCTTTGATTGCAGCGGAGAAATCCAAAACACGCGAGGCAGTTGGCAGATTCATAGGAATTAAGCAGAAGCGGGTAATTATGATTGGTGATGAACTTTCAGAACTTTCTGAAAGTATATTGCAGGCTGGTCTGACTAACCTTTCTAAGAACCCGTTCTTCCAGATGATTGGAATGTCTAACCCGAATAGCCGATTCGACGCTTTTGGCGTGTGGTCAGAGCCGAAGAAGGGCTGGGAAGCCATCGATACGCAGACTGCTGATGAGTGGAAAACTAAGTGGGGTGGTAAGTATATAAGACTAGATGGTGAGCGAAGCCCAAATATATTATTAGGAGAAGAAAAATATCCTTGGCTCCCGACCGCTGCCAAGCTGGAAGAGGACCGACTATTGTTAGGGCCAGAGTCAAGAGGCTACATGCGAATGGTCAGGGCCGTTTTCTTCGACAGCGACGAGACAACCGGAATCTACTCTGAGGCTGAGATGGCTAAAAGTGGCGCTTTAGGTGACGTAGATTGGGTAGAAAAACCGACGATTATCGCAGGATGTGACCCCGCGTTCACGACAGGCGGAGACCGTACGATCTTATACACCGCTGAGGTTGGTTACGCTCGAAACGGTCAGTATGTATGCAAATTGGGAGAGGCCATACACCTCAATGATGATGCCTCAAATAAAGCGGTTCCGCGCACCTACCAGATTGTTCATCAAATTATCGACCACTGCAAACGGAGAGATATATCTGCTAGTAATCTAGCTATTGACTCCACTGGTGCAGGTGCGCCTTTCTGTGATGTATTAGCTGGCGAGTGGGAGAGTTCATTCATGCGCGTTACTTTTGGCGGTAAAGCATCCGACAAACGAGTCAGTATGAACAGTCAACTTACAGGTGAAGAACTCTACACTAATAGAGTGTCAGAACTCTGGTTCGTCGGTAAGGAGCTAATGCGGACGCGCCAGATCTACGGAATCTCGTCGGATTTAGCCAAAGAGATGTGCGCCAGAAACTACGATATGGTGAAAACTGGTTCCCTTAAAGTGAAGATCGAATCAAAATTAGAGTTCAAAGCTAGGTTCGGTCGTAGTCCTGACTTGGCTGATGCCGCATTTCTTGCGCTCGATTGCGCTCGCCAGCGTATGGGACTCGTGGCTGTTGATCCACCGAAAGACGAAGATGGTAAAGGGTTCAGGAAACAGGTTTCGATTAAGAGTTTGAGTGGTGCGCTTAATAATCCCGATTCGTCGCTACTCGCCTAAAAAACTTTTTCCTTAGACCGTTAGTTCTATAATATATATATTATAGAACTAAGGGTAAGACAGAAAAGTTTTTTAGGCGGGTGCCGCAGCAGACCCTCCGTTGACAGTTTCGTTGAATTCTGGTAGTTTATGTCGCGTGGCGACTAAACGATTCAAACGCTTGCCGTCTGGGCGAATCCAGTATCATGGCGAGACTTATGCTGGTTTTAATAAACCTAAGCGCGCGCCTAAAGGATCGAAGAAAAAATTTGTCGTTTTAGGTAAAGAGGGCGAGAAAATAAAGAAAGTTGGCTTCGGCCACCGCGACTACAGTGATTTCACGAAACATAAGAACCCTAAGCGTAGAGCTAATTTCCGCGCTAGGCACAACTGCAAAACTGCAAAAGACAAAACAACGGCTAGATACTGGGCCTGTAAGAAACTTTGGTAACCATGACTGAGAGACAAAAAAAAGAGGCTGCTAAACGCCTTGCTCAAGGAAAGCCTCAAGGATTAGGGCAGACCGGAGGATTACAAAATTCGGAGGAAGAGAAGAATCGCAGAGAAAACTTTGGTAAAACCGGAGGATTACAAAATTCGGAGGCAGAGAAGAATCGCAGAGAAAACTTTGGTAAAACCGGAGGATTACAAAATTCGGAGGAAGAGAAGAAGCGCAGCGAAAACTTTGGTGAAACCGGAGGATTAGGTGATTCTGGTGGCTTAGGTGAAGTAGGCCCGATTGGAGCTACTGGTGCTGTAGGCGCACCCGCAGAAGAACCTGTTATGGACGCTTACGACAAAGGCTTCCAAGCTTTAGATCAAGCAGGCGTAGAAAAAAAGGGAGACTACGAAAGAGATCTTTTGGAACTAGGGCAGCTACGTAAGCAAACGATAGCTGATACCTCAATGCCGCAAGAAGAAAAGAGTAAACTTCTCGGTGACATTGCACAACAACCCGCAATGCAGAAGAAGCAGGCAAGGGTAGGTTTGATGGAAGAAGCCAAAAAGCTATCTAAAGGTGGTATGCTAGATGAAGCCGCACAAGAAAAACTCTTTGAAAAAGGTGAGTCAGGCAAAGCTAACCTCACTAAAGATGAGATGAAGAAAGCTTTCTCAAGAGAAGATTTGATTAAAGATAGAGCAACTGAGAAAGAACTAGGTTACCTTCAGAGGTTTGAAGGGAAACTAGGTGGTGGGTTAGGTGCTTATGATCAGAAAGTTAGACTCGCCCAGCAAGATAGAGCAGCTGGGAAACCTTTCGTAGCACGTAATTCTTTGACTGGAGCAGCAGGTGAAAGCCGATCAATCACTAGCCCTGAAACTCTTATGATTAATAAAGCTGCCCGAATGGCTCGGCTAGCTAAACGTAAGGGGCTTAAAGTTGATGCTCTTGTAAATCCATTACTAGCACAAGCAGGCCAGATGGGTAAGAATCGACCTTCAATTACTTCTCAATCCGACAGACAACGAGACGTTCTACAGTCTATGGCTTCAGCCGAACGTGCTGAAAAGACTCGGTCTCTCTTGGACGACATCCTACGGTCATACAAAAAGTCTCCTAAACCTTATGAGCAAGTGAAACAATACGGGAACGTTTAACCTAAATACTTTAGACAATGGATATCGCTCAGGAAATGGAAGCTTTGAAGATGCAGGACATCTTCAGGGGAGGTTTAGACGCTGCACAGCAAATGCAGTATCAAAGAGAAGTTGAGATGCCCGAACAAGAGCATCTCGCTAAGATGGCGAGTGCAGCTATGCGGGCTGAGAGTGTAAGAATATCGCAAGAGACCCAGAATTTTCAGCTAGAAGAACTTCGTCGTAAGGCTAAGAACGAAGCCGAAGCTCACCAAATGATTCCTGATTTCGTGGACGCTCAACTAGGTCTCGCGAATGATCCTTCTAAAGATGCGTTTGAAAAAACACAAGGTATCGCTGCAATCTACGCGCAGCTACCGCCCTCCGCCCTCACTAACCCCGCAGTTACTGCGGTGTTTGGAGCAGCTAATAGCATGGCCCAAGCTCAGTTTAATTCAGAGAAATACAAGAACGAGCAGAAGGAGAAGCAGCAGAGACTTCAACTGGCTCAAGACAATAAGCGTGAGGCAGAAAACCAAAAAATCATGGAGGCTTACGCTAAGTCTGGTAATGTCAAAGCACTTGAAGAGATGTTGACTAGCCAACCCTCTGAACTAGGTAACGCTTACCTCAGCATAGCGGGCGACGCTAAGAAGAGGGCGCAACTAGCACAAGCTGAGAAGACCGCAGAGCAGAGAGAAGAAGAAGAGAAAGCTCGCTTCGATGTAAATATGGCGAACAAGAAGCTGCTAGATAGTATGGAGATTGGTGAAGGCGATGACATTGATTACGCCGATGCGGCTAAAACTGATTCTCAGTGGCAGACAATCAACACTATGCTAGAAAACCAATACGGTATTGATCCTTCGCAGTTCAATACTCCTTTTGAAGCGAGGAGAAGAGCATTAAGGGCCGCTATATTAGCAATGGGAGGAACCTCAGCTGTCACAGAAAGCGCAGCAAGCAAAATTTCAGGCTCTATGGGCCGTTAAACACAACACTACATCACCCTAAAATAACTCAGCTATGACTGAATTCCAAGATTACTCAGATTGGGTAAAGCAAAGACCTGTCTCTACAGATAGCACCCAAAACAAGGTAGACTACTCAAACTACCTCCGTAAAACCCACCTCGACTCCGACGACTATTCTCTAGAGGTCGAGAACTCAATCCAGAACGAGCTTTACGGTAGTTTAGTTTCGTCAGGAGACATTGAAGAAGGTGATATAGATGCGTTTAGTTCTCTCACTACTCCTCAAGCGATATCTTCAGAGGCTAAAATGGATATCATCCAGTCTCGCATCAACCCGAAAAGCTCTAGCTGGCAGGCGATCACTGCTTATAAGACTGCGGAAGCTGATGGCCTACCACCGGAAGAAGTCCAAAGGTTAAAAACCAACGCAGGGTTTATCGCTGATCGGGAGTATGACTCCATGAAGAGGCAGATGGTTCGCAACGGCGAGCTAGCCTTCGCTGCTTTTACTAACCTTGACGGAAGCCGTGAGATTGTAGCGGGCGACGCGGCTATTGGATCTAACCTCAGTGATGCTTTGAAAGCTTCTAAGATGGGAGAGGTCACTTTATCCGACGCGCTTGCTGCTCAACAGCAGATGACTCCTGCATTTGGAACTAAGGTTCCCGCCTTCAAGGCTTCTCGTTATAATCAAGCTTCAGCTATTATGTCTGAGTTGATTAGGGGTGATGAGAAAACCAACACCCTCTTACAAGCACACGCAGAACTTCGTGCTGGCGAAGAGGATGAAGGCTTCATGGACCAAGCAGCCAATGTAGTTAATGCGTTTGGTGATGCGTTTGTTGGTATCTTCTCTTCTGAGAAACGGGAGCAGAACTCTGCGATGTTTAGAGCGAAGGATGTGACACGCGATGAAGCAGTCGCAGACATGATGCTCCGTGTCAACAGCTCAAACGCTTTGCCGGAAGGTGAAGAGTTTACTGCTCAAGAGATTGGGGCAGCTTTTGACCACGCGGTCCTCGAACGTGCGACAGCACAAAACATGTTTGACCAGTATACTGGTGAAGACGCTGGACGTAACCTCCGCATCTCTTCGACGGGTATGCCAATCATGGCGAGCGACGTTCTCGCAAACGAAGATCTCTTCAACGATACTGTTAAAGGATCTACTCTTGATGATAACCAGAAAGATTTTCTTAGGCAGACCCGCACGTCAGTCCTTACTGACCGCTTTGAGGATTACTCTGAGATGTTTAAGCGTAGTGCTGTTGACGACCAGTGGAGCCAAGCATTAATCGAAGGAGCCAACCAAGGTAAGAAGAATCATGAGATCTTGAATGACTTCTTGAAGGACGAAGACAACTACAGCCTCGTTACCCAACGATCTAAAGGAATCGCGTGGTCCCTTGTGAACTCTATCGGGACTTTGGCAGCAGCCATTCCAGCAGCAGCAGGTAACAAGATGGCTACTGACTACTTAGCTGACGTTGCTCAGAAGAATTCTGACAGGCAGCAGATTGCTCGTCTCTTTGGGCAGGAGTATGGATATGCTGGCGAGATTGGTGAGACTCTTGCTCCTATGGTCACGGATATCTCGGCTACTGCCTTCCTTTCAGCCGGAACTTTCGGGACAGGAGGAGCTGCTTACGTTGCAGCGAAGTCTGGTTCCGTTGCAGTGGCTAAGACAGTCACTAAATCTTACGTCAACCACGTAGTTAAGAGTGTTCCAAGGTCTGTATTCAGAATCAAAGGAGCTAAGTATCAAGGTAAACTCTCTGACGCGATTAACATCGCAGTTAAAGAAGGCCACGGTGACCTGACGATGGATGTCTTGAAAACATTCAACAGCGAAATCGTCCGTAAAGCAGGTATTTCAAGTGCTGCTGCTATTCCGGCGGCAACTCGATCAAGTGCTGCTACCTATGGGGCGATCACCAATGCTCTTAGGTCTGATACAGATATGTCAGACGAAGAGATTCGCGACAAAGCTTTAGGAGCAGGCATGATGAGTGGAGCCATCACCGGAATTATTACTGGTGGATTCTCAGCACTCGGCAGGGGCGGTCTTGATGACGCCCTGCTTCGCGGGATGACTTTCCGCGATATGACTTCAGTGGTCGGCAAGATGTCGAACGTCACGAACAAAACTAACCTTGATGCAAATGTTAAAGCGGCTCTTAAAAAGAGCATCGCAGAGTCTGCTAAGAAAGCGGGCATGGCTTCAGCGGCTATAACAAAGAGGTCTAGACGAAATATATCCAGAGCGGCAGATGTTGTTAAAGCAATAGGGCGTGACGCTGGTAACGAAGCTGTCGAAGAAGGTCTAGACGAGTTTGTAAACTCGTTCGTCGAAGATGCCGCATTGGATCAGGACACTCCAATGTTTGAAAGATTGGGACAGACGTTCCACGCAGCTGTGTTAGGTGGAGCGTTGGGAGCAGGTGCGCCTGCTGTCCAGCGTTTTGGTAGGTCTTTGCGTCAGAAGAGAGGAGTCAACTTATCACAGGTTGATAGGATGGTTTCTGACGTTGCCCAGAGTGCGTCGAAAAACCTAAAGGATAATAATAGCCCCGTTTCAGCGGCTGTACTTGAAAGGATTTTCAGGACTCCTATGCGTGAGATGGTAGCTGCGCCTGAAGTTACAGAAGCTGCGCCTGAAGTTACAGAAGCTGCGCCTGAAGTTACAGAAGCTGCGCCTGAAGTTACAGAAGCTGCGCCTGAAGTTACAGAAGCTGCGCCTGAAGTTACAGAAGCTGCACCCGAAGTTACAGAAGCTGCACCCGAAGTTACAGAAGCTGCACCCGAAGTTACAGAAGCTGCACCTGAAGTGGAAGGTGATAGTAAGTTTGTAGAAGAAACACTAAGCGATCCTGATCAAACAAAGAGAGAGAGCAACAATGTTATCAACGAGCGAGCTGCAGAAAACTCAATAGTTCTAGAAGAACTTGATGATGATTTTTATGCGGACGAAGTTGTTGATTATCCCTCGATAGAAGAAAGAATCGTTCAGGAAGGTCAACAACAGCGAGAGGCTGAGCTGACTAAGATAGAGGCTCAGGAACTTAGAAAAATTGAAGCTGCCTTAGCTAAGGCAGAGTCAGCTCAAATCGAAGCTGAAGCCGAAGCGGCTCAGGCAACTCCTGAAGAGAAACCTGCTAAGGAGCAAGAAGCTAAGGAAGCAGCTAGAAATACAGCGATAGCTAAGAAAGCTGCTAAGAAAGCTGCTAAGAAAGCTGCTAAGAAAGCTGCTAGAAAGACAGCGATAGCTAAGAAAGCTGCTATAAAGACAGCGACAGCTAAGAAAGCAGCTAAGAAGACAACTAAGAAAGCTGCTAAGAAAATTAAGTTACAGAACCGGAAGGTTCGGAAGGCTAGAGATCCATTCTACACCACTCCCGAATCTAAGTCTTCGGTAGACTTCTACAATGAGAAAGCTTTCTTGTCGAAGAACATCAAAACAGAAGATGTTACCGACGAAGATGGTAAGATCACTCTGTCTACAAATGAACGGGAAGTAGCTGATCAAGTTCTCGATCTCGTTGTCCGAGGTTTTCCAGTGTCCTTTGCTACTCAATCTACGTATGGCGTTGACCTTTCAAACCATAACAGGCGCGACGTATCCGAGGCTCTAGCTAGAAAAATCTACGACCGCTTCCCCGTCCTTGAACCTACTGATAAGGCAAAAGCTTCGCTTGAGACATTCTCTACTAAGAGTAAAAAGGTGATGCACTATAATCCTAAAACAGGAAAGAGATCATCATTGGCTGTTAAAGGGTTACTAACTAGAGACGGAGCTGGGGTCTTCAACAACGATCCTGTTACTATGTTGGAGATGTTGTCGAGGAACATACCCATCACTATACCAAAAGAGTATAGAGATAGTGTATTGTTGAACCCTTCTTTCAGAGATGGATTCGATGTAAAGACAGGGAAACTACACACGATTGTAGCTCCCCACAAAAAATACCCATCTCAAAATGTTTCTCTATTAAAAGAGATCCGATACACGGAGCTTGCATACAACTTTGATAGGGCTAGAAGGCTGTCTCAAATCAAGTTTATCAGACCGGATGAAAAGTTTATCCTACCTTTAGGTGTTTCTGTAACCGACAGACAAACAGGGAAACCAATCACCGCGTCTGATAAGACTCAGCAGAAGTTTGCAGACGCCATAAGTCCTGTCGCAGCTTTCGTTAAAAAAGTCACACCACCGTCAAAAGATGCCAAAGCTATGGATAGGGCGGTAAAAACAATTAGAGGACTACTTTACTCTTCTAAGAGATCTTCTTTTGATCGCCTTGATATCGAGACCAACTTTAGTATCCCGTCAGTAGTTAATGAGGCTGAAAACGAATACGAACTTCTACTTAACTTATTCAAGATACGTCAGGATATTTTAACCGATAATGATAAACAATCTAAAGGTAAGAAAATCGAAGATCTAACTCCCGCCCAAGTAAGTCGTGGGGTAAAGGCTCTGCTCAGTAGGGTGGACTTCGATGAAAGTGTTAAAAAAGGAGATCGCATAGAGGCACTGTCCGACATGTTAGCTGGGTTTGGTCTTAAAGACTTCAACGCCTATGCTCCAGAGCAGAACGTCAAAAACTTTCTAAAGAATGATGTGGTTAACAACCAAGCATTTATAAAGACAGGCTCGATGCCTGACTTCATGACGCTCATCCGCCAATCGATTGATAGATACATTGGCCAAAGCATCAGCCGAGATAGTGCTAGGGTCGCGAGTCAAGCTGTTTCTTTGGAAGAGATAACGGAAGCAGGCTACGATCCATCGACTGGATCACTTGATGGATTAGACGCCATACTTGGCGCGGAAGAACCTGAACTTCTGTCTTTCGATTCAGATGCTATGTCAGAAGTTTTCAAAGACACAGTGGAGGCAGCGGTCACTGAGGTTGAAGTTAATCCAGAAGTCCGGCAGCAATTAGAACAGCTCTACATAGACATTGGCAACAACAGTAGCCAAGAAGCTATAGACGAAGTCCCGAATTTGCCTACAGAGTTTCTTATTGATTCGATTGCTCATAAGATTAGACAGGCTGGTTATGACAGCCCGATGGCTCTCGACGCACTAGAATTCAAAAGGCAGATTGAACAGAGCTTACTACCCTCTGCGGAAAAGCTCAAAGATCTCTTAGAAACAGTTTATTACCCTGACGCTAAAGTTCTTAATACAGGTAAGCTGATTACTAAGGGCGATGTCACTAGCAATACTATTGCTTTCGCCAACTTCCGTAGAAGAGAAGACGCTCGCATAAGTGGTGTCCCTAGTGATGTATCTCTTTTCGATTTCGTAACGTCTAGAGAAGAGAAACAGAAACTCACAGATAGAGGTAAGATCATAGTCGCGAAAAGAGACATAGCGAAGGAAGACGAATTTGTCCGCCTTGCTCTTGCCCTTCCTGAAAAAGCACAGGAGCTTTTAGCTAAGTCGGCTCCTGCAAAAGCAGTCCGAAAAGCTTTCTTAGAAGGAAAGACTGTTCCGGTAGATGGCCTAACTAAAGAAGCTATTGACCTGATTAAAGGTAACAAGAAGTTCTACAAGTTAAGTCCCGAAGACCAGACAGTAGTTCGTAATCTCCGGTCCAAGCTTATCGACCCTGATGCCAGTAAAGCCGAAAAGAAAAATGTCTCGTCTAGAATTGAGACGGAGGTTGCTAAAGGGGTGGATGAAGCTGAGAGGAAGGACAATGAGAGAAAGATCTATGGAACTACCTTAGATAAACTTAGTCCTGAAGATAGAGAGTCGCTCATTGAAATCGTTGAGGATCTTGAAAGCACTACCGATCCTCTAGAAAGGGCGGAGCTAAGTGATGAAGCTATGATGATTGTTGGTCGGGCTAACAACCACGCTTCACAGAACTCAGCGTCACAAGCGGCGACTCCGATGGAGCGCCAGTTGATGCGAGCAGATAACCTAGCGGAGATCGAAAGACTTGGGCTTGAGCATAATAGTCCTGAGACAGTTATCGCTGCACTCAAGACTATATCCGCTGAGTCAGATAACCCATCACATAAGTTAGTAGCTGACCTTCTTTTAGAAGATGAGTCTTTCATCAGCACTGTAGACTTCTACATTGTAGATAGCCCAGAGGACTACGCCGGACAGTATGCTTATCGTAATGATGGGACTCATCGGGTAGCAATCAATATCGATACAGGCAACAAGCTCGGACTTGAGAACGTCCTGCTTGAGGAATATGTCCACGCATTCTTGTCTGACGTAACTAAATCAAATACCGATCAGAGATCTGATCAACAGAACGCCGCTGTCGAAAGACTCAACCGGATCTACAAGCTGGCAGAGAAACAGTATCGCGCCAGTGGTATTAAAGATCCTATGCTTGAAGACGCCTTCGTAGATTTCGACGAGTTCTTAGCTAAGTTCTTATTGTCACCTAAGCTTCAAGCTAGCATCAAGTTACTGGAAGCTCCTGCTGATCAACGTGGTTTCTTCAAGAGGATCATTGATTCTATCTTGTCCATGTTCCGAAAGCGTAAGGTATCAAAGACTGAAGCTGTTGAATATGGTAAGGCTCTACAGGATGTCATCGACCTAACCAAGTCTTCTACCTTAGCACAACGCCCTCCTCTTACACAAGAAGCCGCACGAGTTGCTGAAGATACAGGAAGAGTTATTACGAAAGTTCAAGAGAAGATCATCGAACAACAGGAGCAGCGGGAGAGCCGCATGACATCTGAGGAAGCGGTTGATGATACTGTAGAAGATACCGCCTCTGATGAGCCAGTCACTTTCGAGTCTGAGAATAGGCGTAAGATCGAGGAAGTCGAAGCCCACTTGCGGAGTAGGACTCCAAGAGGTCTGTCTCTACAGGAATCTAGTCTAATGGATGAAGGAGGTATTGCTCGGTTGAACCAAGGCAATTTTAATTCGGACGGGATACAGATAGTTGAGTTTGACTTTGAAGCTTTTGAGGTCGCGACTAGAGGAATGGATATGATTGGAGCTAAGGTCTACGCAGAGAAACTTCTACTGCATGAGACGATCCACTCTGCTTCCTATAACGCTCTTACCGTCGAAGAGATTACTAAGCTAGAGGAGTCCATCTCAGATAGTGACTACGCCTCTATTGCTGAGACATACTTCAGAACCGATGAGGCAATCGCAGAAGCGAAGGCGAAACTCGAAAGCGATAACGTGGAGGAAGTTGCCCTCATCAAGAGGCAACTCGCTGAGGAGTATCTCCGTATGAACTCGGAGCGTGTGCTGTCTGGAACAACAACTGAAGAGGATGCTGAGTTCTGGTCGTCTGACCCCTCTCTCCTTAGAATAATTGCACGATACTTCAGGTCGATGTTCGCTCGATTGGCAAACCGCAGGAGAGCTGAGAAAGGCTCAGGTGTTTTAGACGAGATGCTTATCCGTATTCACGATGAGGTCATCCTCATCCAGAACGGTTATGTTCATTACGATCCTTCGACGGAGTTCAACACTGACGACCCTGAAGAATCTTTAAATAAGTTCAATGAGATATTGAAGCGAGACATCGGTTCAGGACAGCCAGAAGGAGTAGCTCTTCAAGCTAAAGTCGGGGCATCCTCCGCAAGTGATGTAGACTTCTCTAATATTCCAAAGCTGCTTGAGCTTTCGATGGTGGAGTTCAAGACTTACAAATCTCCAAAGACTTGGTTCGCTAGGAACTTCAAAGGTGACGTTGACCTACCTATCAGAAGGATCATGGAGCAGCGCGCTGAGTTTGAGAGAGCATCAACTCGTGTCTTGAAAACATTCCACACGGAATTCAACAAGATCATCGAAAGAGATTTCGGTGAGATGACTCAGGAGTTGAGTGATAAGATTAATCTAGCTCAAGGTTATTCTCCCGTCAGCCTCGTTAAAGAAAAATCCTACAGAGAGATTGAGGAAGAACATCGCCTTACAGTAAGGCAGTTAAAGAATGATGACTCGCTCACCGACGCTCAAAAGGAAGAACAGAAACAAGAATCCAGAGACCGTAGAGATCGGCTGCAAGTGAAGGCTGAGACAAAAGCCATCGCAGAACATCAACAGGCCGTTGACAAAGCACTGGATGATATCAGAAAAATATCTCCAGACCTCGCTGCTAAGATCACTCTGATGCGTGAGGAACTTATCCGACCTATTCAGAAGATCATGACTGAAGACGGTTCAGGTCTATCGAAAGAGCTTAGGGCTAGAATTGACAGGACTGGTGGTATCTATCTTACGAGACAGTATAAGATCTTCAACGATCCGACATACGCTCAGAAGGTTCTGGAAGATCCTGACTTCCAGACCGCTCGTGAGTTCGCTATCGAATACTTCACGAACCAGATGGGACTCTCAAAGGATGAAGCTACTGAAGCCATGAGGGTGTTCGTGCAACAGTATGACACTGGACTCCAAGGAAGTGGGACTCCCCTCACTAAGTCTTATAAGAAGATCATGAAGAACCTTTCACGCCGGAAGGATCTACCGATTGCACTTAGAAATCTTATGGGTGAGTATGGTTTAGAAGAGTCTACTAAAGGAGAGCCAGCCACCAACCTCCTGCTTAGAACCTTTGCTACCGTGTCCACACTAGCGGCACAACAGAAGTTCAGAAGTAACATTGTTAAGTGGGGTGATGAAAGTAATTCAATCGTCAGTAAAGAAAAGAGAGACGCAGACCCAGCTAAATTTGGAGACTATGTTCTCTTACTTGATCCTAAGACAGCAGTCAAAGGTGATCCACTGGCTGGTATGTATGCCGCAGCTGATACAGTTAAAGACTTGCGGGATATGCTCACACCTTCGCCGATAGGAATTGATTCCTCATCTGCTGGTAAGACCGTAGAGGGTATGGCTAAAGTGATGCAGAACCTAACGGGTAAGTCGATGCTGTTCAAGACACTCGGCTCCGTTGGTTTCTACGTCCGTAACATCTTAGGAAACGTATTGTTCTTCGGACCTGCTCAAGGTGTGTCGCTCTCAACAATGGGCAGGACTGCGGCGGATTCTTGGAAGTCTATTATTGGTGTAATGAATCCCGACCAGATAGACGCGGAGCTTACTGAGATGACAGCTTTAGGTGTATTTGGTGACGAGCTTCGTGCTGGTATGATCAAGGAGTTACTCGACGGTAAGAATGAAACCTTCCTCGATAAGCTCAACAACATCCTCGACAAGGTTCCTGACGATAAAGCATCAGGAGCCAAGGGGGCTATCGCCAAGACTGGTAAGGGTTTTAAATCACTAGAGGAAGCACTCATGAGATTGTCCTCTAACGTAGATGGGGTATACAAAATCCAATACTACAAGCACGAGTTGGGTGTCCTGATGGAGGCTAGAGAGAAGTATCCCGACACGAGAATATTTGGTAAAGGGTCGAAGAAATTTAAAGATGCAACAGACGAGCAACTCAAGCGCATGGCAGCTGACAAGGTTAAGCGGACTGCCCAGTCACTGAGCCAAGCCCCACCGATCATTAGCAAGCTATCGAAGTCTAGCTACGGTATGCTCTTTGCTCCGTTCATCCGATTCAAAACTGAAATTCCGCGTATCGTGTTCAATACATACGAGCTGGCGAAGGAAGAAATGGCTAGCGATAACCCATTGATAAAAGCTAGAGGTAAGCGGAGACGTATCGCCATGACATCAATGGTAGGTGGGTTATCATTAGGAGTACCTTCTGCGCTCGCCCTGCTTGTGCTGGGGATTGGTAACGATGAAGACGAAGCACTTAGGAAGTCGATGCCATCCTACTTGAGGGGGCATTCGTTCTTCTTCTTTAGGTGGTTTGGCGAACTAAAATCAATCGACCTGACTTACGTCAACCCATTCAGCATCATGGCTGATCCAGTTGCACGCGGCGTTCAGGAACTAACAAGAGGCAATATCGACGGTGCCGTAGGGGCATTCCTGAAGGGAGCCTTCTTCGACCAATACCTCGATGAACAGATCCTTGCAGGTGCTGTTCAAGATGCAATGGATAACCGAGATGCCAAGACAGACAGGCCGATCTCCATCGACAAGGTGGACGGGTTCTCTGTCGCGTTCGCTAAGAGGTTAGGCTACGTCGTGGACACAGCTTACAATCCCCGCCTGATTAGTGATGCATGGGACGCATACAAAGCTATGGGGACAGACTGGGATAAGGTTAGCGACTCTCCTGTTGGTGAGTTCTTCGATGGCACTTTACCATTCAGAATCCACGATGTGGATGAGGAAGCTCAGTTCCGTAGGTTCATCCGAGACCACAAGGATCGGGTGAATGAAGTGAAGTCTAAAAAGTATCGCATGTATAGCGACCAGCCCATCAGTGAAGATGACATCCGCGACATCTACAACGATGAAGCAGATGATCTAATCACATTGAACAAGGAAATGTATACCGTGATGCAAGGATTCAAAGGTCTAGGCATCGAGGACAGGGAACAGTTCAACGTGATGAAAGGTGCGGGAATCGGGAAGGATAAAGCAAGACTCCTTAGAGTCGGCATATCAGATAGACTAACCCCCAATGTCGGGTTCCTTGAAGGACTCCAACAGAGGGGGCTAGCTGATCGTATCTCTCCTATGCTAGAAGAGAAGAACAAGAGGGCTAGGTATCACAGACTAGACGACTGATCCTCTTCAGCCTCAGCCTGTATCTTATCGACACGGTCAAGGATATTACGAACAGTCCTGCACAAGGCGGGGCTGTTCTGTATTTCCTCTTGCACTATTTTAACGGCGTGTATCACAGCCGTGTGGTTCTTGTATCCGATTAGATTACTCAGAGTAGTATAAGAAAAGCCCAGCTTATCTCTCACTAAGGCGACTGAGATCCGCCGAGGCGCAACATACATCATGTCCCTAGAGTTAGTAAACAACTCAATGGGGTGCGTCAGGTTATACTCTTTCGCTGTCTCACTTAGGATGGCCCTAACGTGATCACGAACGTAAGTCGGCTGACCTTTGAGCCTCTTGATCTTAGTCTCGAAGAGGGCATCAAGATACTTTTTGGAATATTTCTTCTCGCTCATCTGTTTAGTTTAGCTTTCTTATCTGCACGTTCTTTCATCTTACGGAAGCGGCGGTCTTCAGTCTTGATCGCATTCAAGTAGAGGATCACAACGGTTAAGGGCATCAACAATATGATACCGATTATTTGTAGGTAGTCCATGTTACTGTGAGTCTACGTATTGTTTGATTGTCATTGGTTTATTTGTTCTTTGGTTAAATGTTTACTCGCTTGCTCGGTGGCAGGAGGTGCATAAAAAGATAACGTCCAAGCGGTTCTCTTCGGCATAACCTTTGTGGTGGTGTGCTTCGATTCGCATGTGTGATCCCCCACACTTGGTGCAAGCTTTAGGTCTCACAAGAACTCCCTTCCTTATAGCACGGCGGACAGCTTCATGCGCTTTCTTCTGCTCAGGTTTAGTCTTCCTTGTTTCTCGCATCCTGTCAGCGTAGATGCCTTTCTTTTTTTTGTAGTCTCTACGTTGGGCGGCACGCTTACAGTCTCGGCACTGCGTCTGCAATCCGTCTGGCTTGCAAGCGTCCATGTTGAAGTCGCTCTCAAGCAGCTCCTGCTTACAGCCGGAGCATAGTTTCATACTGGTCTCCTGTTCCATACTAATACTTTGGTTCAATACATTGACGGGCGTAGTCCACATCACACTGGCGGATCTTACCTTTAACGGTAGCACGTAACGTCCTACGGTGGGCAGGAGTCAGTCGCTTGTGCTTGTTCATATAGCGGAGCGCATCAGGGTGGGGGTCCACCCACATCCAGTTACGTTTTAGTCCGCCGTCTTCAACGTAACAACTAGTCAGGCTCAGTAGTCCTGCCCGAACGAGGGGGATGTCACTCTCCCTTACGTCATCCGATTGTGTCCCCTCTGCGAGGGCCAGTATTCTTTTCTCGTCTGCTTTCATCGGTCTATTGTTTGCAAATTCCCGCCACGTTTTCTTGGACACACCGCTTCAAAGCGTGGAGATGCTCACACATCTCAGCCTTGTATGCCTCTGCTTCTCCCTCACCGTCTCCTTCCTTCACGTAATGGTTACGAGGGTGGAAGCTCTCAAATGGGAACTTGTTACAGGCTTCCTCTAACGCACTGTTAAAGGCGACCCACTCTTTCACGAGGCTATTCTTAGACGAGCCGTTCATGTGGATTACAGGCACGCCTGCATTATCATTTGTCATATCAGTTTCTTTCATTGGTTTATTTCTACTAGGTGTTAGTTCATTCCAACACCGCCTAAGGCTATGGCCCGAAGACCATAGCCCATGGCGGGGCTAGTGACTGAGGTTGAACGGGTTCTCTGGTGGTCCATGACACACGAAGAACCAGTCCTTCACTTCATCATGCTCATCCTCTACAAGCTTACCAATCCATGAGAAGATGTTCGCTTGTGGTGTCCCCCTCTGCACGACAGTCGAGGCTATCTTCACAGCAGGCTTGAGCTTGCGGTGGAACTCAGTGTAAGACACACGCTCTTTGTTCGCGGCGATCAACGAGTTGAATGCCTTCAACACAAGACGCTTGTCCTTCTCGGACAGCTTCTTGATCTGAGATACACGATACTGGGTGCATTTAATTTGACCGTTTACAATCATACCAACTTAGCATTAAGGGATTCAACAAGGACACGACGGCCAGCCTCAATAGAGGACTCATCAGCAGACAACAGGTAGTCAGCGAACCGTGTCTTGTGCTTGGCAGCAGTGCCATACTCACTTGAGTATGCCTTGCTAGCATTCGACGTGCGGACCCCAACACCTTCACCACTAGTCCAATACTCAGTGGCCCCATTCAAGACATCATACCATGTCTCACCACGGTTCCCCCTACCATCGAATGCGAGATCCGTGATACCGGATACGGTGTTCATGGTGCGGGCTGAGAACTTCTCAGTCTTCATGGCATCCTTCAAGAAGTAACCTGCCACGATGGCAACAACGTCCTGCTTGGCCACCTTCTGTGCAGCGAGGATCTCCATCGCTTCGATATGCTTACGCTGTCCTTCAATCAGACCAGCGATACTCTTCGAGAGGTCAGCACACTTCACATCCACGTCCCCACGATGGGTGACCTTCAGATTAATGAAGCCCTTCTCATTGGAGAGAGCCTGCATGATTGAGTTCTTACACACAAGACGGAGGCCAGACAGGAAGACCCGAAGAGCTTCCCCGTTGTGACCACTCGTCACGTTCAGGTAGGTGTTATGCTTGTCACCATTCACATCATACTCACCCATCTTGTAACTCATGAAGAACATCTTCAGGTTGTTGAGGGTTCCCATCGACGACAACGTGGAGTCACAGTCAGTCTTCCTCAACGCTTTGCTGACTGCCTTAGCAATCACCTCGTTGAGGATGACTGAATACTTATCCGTTGCCATGTGCAACGGGATGCGCCTATCGTCCGGCGTCCTCGCTATGAGAGCGCGCTGCTTAGGCAACGGGATTGTCAGACCGTCCAACGTAGCGTGGACACGGGCCTTCTCTATCGGGTGGAACACACCGTGACGCTTGGCATCACGAGGAGTTATGAACTCACCCTCCGACTCTACCTCAAGTCCGTGATACATTTTGTATTCACTTCCTTGCGGAACGAGGACGGTGTCGAGTTCATTGATGGCTTCTACTGTTGTATTTGTTTCCATTGTATTTGGTTCTTTCTATTTGGTTTTGGTTTTAGTTGGTGCTGAGACCATTCTCTCAGCTGGATTCATTGATAATAGGTTGATGATATCTTGTGTCAAATTTATTTTCTTTCCCCGTAGATACTAGCTTACAGCCGATTCGGATACCAGATTCAAGGTAAATGATTCGGGGTGCGGGGTAAAAAACTATTCTCTCTTACCCTTAGTTCTATAATATATATATTATAGAACTAACGGTCTGGAGAAAAAGTTTTTATATCGACATCTTGAACGTGGCATTCTTGAGTTTGTCTTCCAGCATCTCTTCAAGAGACTCACCCAACTCCTGCTTGACGTTGTATTCCATATCGTGGGCTATGCTATCCATGTCTATGTGTGATGCCACATCATCAACGTCCATAGCGTAAGCTACATCATCAGGATCTACTTCGACGTGCTTCGCCACATCGGCATCCCTGATATGCTCGGCGATGTATTTCTCATCTATGAACAGGGCTAGGTTTTCGTAATCAAGCACACCATCTGATAAGACGATGTTCTTGAGTTCATCTTTAAACAACCAGATCGCTACGTTACGGATCTTAGTTGCTACTGTCTTCTTCGTGTTGGCGATTGCCTTCTTTATTGCTTTCATTATTTCTTATTGCTTGGTTTGGGTCGTCAGTTTCAACGTGAAACAACGCACACCCTACAACGTCTATGCCTGTCGAGACATAGATGCTGTGTGGGTATGGGTTTCTACTAGTGGACACTAGTAAGTGCAGGCTCCACGACGAAGCCTGTCTCATCCTTCTTGGCCAGCCCCTTCTCAGTAAGGCCCACGACCACACCCTTCTTGTCGAGGAACCTAAGGTCTGTCTCGTCACCACTCACCACATCAAGTCCTAAGTATTTCTCAGGTAGCTGACCACGGAACACGACTGCCGTGTTCACTCCCATGTGGGCCAGCTTCTTGATCCAGTCGTCATTGGTAACTTCAGACCGTGAGTAGGTGAGGTGGTAGTTGCTAGGCCAGCAGCCACCCTTCAATCGATGGGATGCCTTAGCCCTAGACATTGACTTGGTGTAGTCATAGAAGGTCACATCAGGGAAGAGATCGAAGATTGTCTGGTCCCTCTTGTCGAAGAGGCTGGTCTTCTCACCTACCACAGTGAGCTTCTCCCATGAGATGTCCGATGTCAGGTTGAGTCGGAAGCATGGCTTGAGTCCGGCTCTCTTAGCTGACTTGATACTGGACCTGATCTCCTTGATCAGCTGTTCCATGAAGGCTTCACGATCTTCAAAGAACATCTTGGTCTTGTCGATGCGTGCTTGCTGCACTGTCTTCATGATGCCTCGGCCTGCTGTATTGAGGCAGGCTAAGGCACATCCCTTCGATGCATAAGGGCAGGTGTTGTATCCTGATATCTTGCTAGGGGCTAGGTGAATACCGTAAGTGCGGTATCCGATTGCTTCTCCCTTGATTGTCTTATTGTTTCCAGCGTTTAGTAGTTTCATTTTTCTTATTGGTTATTGGTTATTGGTTATTGGTTATTGGTTAGTCGTTGCGGTTTTCCCACCAGTCGGAAAACATAAGGTCTGCCCTCCACGTTGGGTTAATGATTGCTAGAGTTAATAATGTTACCAAGCTATCGGCGATCATGACCACCGCCAACAGCATGAGGTCGGCATTGCGTTGTTTGTTTATTCTTATTTTCATAGTTCAGTGTTATTGGTTTACTAGTGTCCACTAGTCGCATATCTGATCCAGTAGTGACTGGTTGATCTCGACCCACTCATCCGATGAGTGGTCTGTCCACTTGGTCCAGCGTGGGCGGATTCCGTTGACATCTTTGTAGATGTCATAATAGGCTTCCCATTCTGACGCTTGCTCATATTGCTCGACGGTCTCAAGACCGTAGTGGTCACACCATTCAGCGAGAGCCTCTGGATCTGTATACTTCACAGGAACAAACCAGAGGGAGTCTGGATTCTTAGCTCTTTTGGCTTCGTGTCCAGCCGCTCGCTTGGCTACGTGGTCTTGGATTTCTTTGCTTACTTTCATATTGTTTATTGTTTATTGGTTTACTAGTGGTCACTAGTTGTCTCGGTTGAGGGGGTCTAGGTTAAATAAAGCAGCCGTTTCATTAGTAACGAAAGGTGAGTCGTAATCACCAACACCCATTCCGTAACGGATACCTACGATCAGCTTGAAGCTACTTCCCGCAGTCAATACTCCGTCACCTCTCTCAGGGTATATACGATAGGCGTCTAGCTTATTGGACCTTGTGGAGTGATGGGATACCGTCTTCATGAGTAGCTCATGATTTATCTTGCCATATATTTCATACGTTATGGCACGAAAGAGTTCCCATAAGTCCAGAGGGACTGCTTCGGTGTAAGGTTGATACCAATGACTACCTTCCTCCCGTTTCTCGTGGCACTCTAGCTCGATACGGCGTTCCTCCTCCTGCTCCCGCTCCCAACGCTCTTCATCTTCGGCTTGTTCCAGTAATCGATTCGCTTCCTTACGGACCTTCTCCCTGTTCCAGTCTTGATCGTCACTAGCATGATACGTATCGAATCCGATGACCCACCTACCATCCTCCTCTTCGGAGTAGGTTAATCCATAATGGATATCAACCATTTGAAGTTTAGGATATGTCTTACCATACCACGGATGGCCTATAGGTAGGGACACGTAGCCATTGAATTCTCCATACCCCTTGACGGGGTTTGGACGGAGGAAGCTGAATGGCGGTATTGTGTTGTCGTTATTTGTTTGCATTGTTGTATTTGGTTTTGGTTTTACTAGTGGTCACTAGTATTCTTTAAGCTTTCTCTTCTGTCGATATGCCAACTTGGGAATTTAACTTTTGGCTCTAACTCTGCATATCCTAACTCTGTGAAATGCCCATGCAGCGTAATCGCTCCATGCAAACATATGGTAAACCAATGCTTTTTGTTATTATCCGAGTATTCAAAGTAGCAATCTGCTCTGCCACTCTCGCATTTAGTTATTCTGAAGGTCTTAGGGAAGACCTCCGTCAGGTTTTCTTTAGTCATTCTATTTTCTATTTCTACGTTTCTTTACTTCATTGACTGCCTCCATCACAAGGATGTAAAGGAAGACAGGCATCGATAATACGCTAGCGATTACTAGCATTACTTCCGGCCCCTTCATTCCTTGAAGGGACTCGCCAATTGTTTTTGCTATTTCGTTCATAGTCTATTTGGTTTACTAGTGGACACTAGTGCTTGCTGAGGTAGTCTTTAACCCAACGAGGTTCTTGTTTCGGCACGATAATATCTGCCATCTCTTTTAATTCTCGGACACTCACATTAGTGAGCGACGATAAGTTATACCAATGCGTTTCGGCAGATCGGCTGTTAACTCCATCAGCTAGGACACTAAAATCAGGAGATAGTTTCTTCATGGTGCAGAGTTCAGAGAACCCCCAGTAGGTTAACACTGCATTGCGACGGCTAAGGGACTCAAAGTCCACGGATGTTACATTATTCATATTCAGTTTTGGTTTTGGTTTACTAGTGGACACTAGTAGTCGGAGCATCTTCACTCCATTCTACCTACCAGTATGGTAAGCAGAAGGGAATGCGCCCCCTTTCGGGGGCTGACATTTCATTGCTTAGATCTTATGATATCTTCCAACGCTGCGAGAGCTTCCCGACGCGTTTTCTTTCCAGTGATTTGCTTCGCAGCTTTGAATGTGGCATTTCTTGAATGCCTCATTCCGAGCAACTCTAACTTCAATCCTGATCTAATGGTCAGGAGTCTCATCATTTCGATCTTCTCTTTTGTATCTGCTATCATGGTTTTAGTTGGGTTACTAGTGGTCACTAGTATTTATCCAATTGTGATCAGGGATTGAATGTCGTTCAATGATGACTGGACCTTAGCAGATGCCTCATCATCCGGCCCCATCTCTTCCAGCTTCGCTTTTACGCGGCGGAGGGTTTTCAGGATGTTAGCCAGTTCATCTTCAGCCTTCTTTTCTTTCGGTTCGACATACTCGCCCCAAAGCTCAGGATCTTTCTTGAACCTTCCCCAACATCCACCAGCACGGCTGTTGAGTTTCTTGGCGGAAATCTTCTCACCCTTCCAATCAAGGTAGAGCTTGTATGCTCCTAGCATATCGGCATTGAAGTCTGACCATTCCCATCCAGCGAGATAGCACATATTTGCAATCTCAGTGAAGTAAGGGCAAGCATTCGTGCTTCGCTTACTAGTGGCCACTAGTGCTTCAAAGATTGCCAAACTAGCAGCATTGTCTTCCCCTTCAGCTGTGAGGGTTTCCCATCGATTGAATAGGGTAAGGGATGCTTGGTCTATGCTATCAAACATAAGGTCGATGGCAGCGATTAGGTCATTTGCGGTTGTATTCTTTTTCATTGTATTGGTTTTATTGTTTCGGGCAGTGTTGCCCTTCACCTTTTCTGGGAGACAACGATCTTTTTCCTTATACCTACAAGGGTTATTGATCCAGACAGCCCCCCTTCGCCTAAGCCTTTAATCCGAAGGGTGAATCCTGATTCCCGTAACGCTATTCTTGATTCGTGGCTCGTGATTCGGGGTTCATTATTAATAGTCGCGCGCGAAGTAGATATACGCCACGGGTGGGGTCGGCTTTTTTTTTCGCGGCGCGCCGTGTACATATGTCTATTTAGAAAAAAATTGACGATGGTGCTTCGTTTAGTAGGATATAGGCATGCCGGAATACGACCCGAAGAAGAAAAAAGAGTATTACCAGAAACATCGAAAAGAGCGTCTAAGATACCAAAACGACTATTATGAGCGGACAAAAAGTCGGAGAGAGCGGGCTTTTGAGATTATGGAGGAACTGGAGCCTAGTCAGTTTTATTCATACAAAAAGCAGTTAAGTGACTACAACAGAGAGTATTACAAGAAAAACAAGTCTAGGATATTACGTAAACGAGCAGAGAGCCGGAGCAGAAAGTCAAAATAAAAACTTTTTTCCTAGACCGTTAGTTCTATAATATATATATTATAGAACTAAGGGTAAGACAGAAAAGTTTTTTTTCTGCCCTCTGGAGTTACTAACGTATTATACACATGAAGATACCGAAAGGATGGAAACAGATAGAGGGCGCGTCTAATTACGCGCTATCACCGGAAGGCTATATACATAGTATGAAGTCAGGAAAACCGATGTCTCGGAGGATACGAAACCATCGCTACTGGTCATCTGTGACGTGTGATGACGGTAAATACCGCCAAATTGCTCATGACGAGTTAAAGTTTTCGGTGCATGGGTTACCGGATGAAGAGATGAAGGTTGTAAAGGGTTATCCTGACTACAAAGTGACTCCGTATGGCGCGGTCTGGAAATACCGTAAGACACCCAGAAAGTATCGTAATAATCCATTTCTTGTGGAGACTAAAGACATAGGACGCAAAGAATATGTTAGGATATCTACCGAGGACGGCAGACGACATTGGGTCCGCATGGAGAAGATCATGGAGGTAGCATACCCAAATGATTGACATTGCCTGTCAATTCAATATACTCGCCAAGTATGTCAAACTTAATTGACTTAGACGGCCTCGACTTAGGGAGCCTTGATGAAAAGGGTAAACCTGTTGAAACACGTCTCAAGGATGTAAAAGCTGCTGTTGGTATCTTTGCAACTTTGCTCCGCGCTGATGAAAAGTCTGCTGTTAACCGTTCTCGGATCGACAGTATGTTCGACGGTGTTGCGCCTTACAGTCAATCACAATTAGCTTCTAGTGGTCAGGGACTCAAGACCAACTTGAACTTCGGCGAGGCGCAGCGTTTGTTAGACATCTCTCTTTCGGCCTACGTTGACCTATACAGCTCTTTGGAGAAGCTGGTGGAGGTAAAGGCTGCAACGGGCGAGAGAAGCGAGCAGGGGCCAAAGGAGGACATCGTAGCGGAGGAGCTTACAAACCTCTTTCGCCGCTGGCCAGAGTTTCACAGCAGTTACCTTCGCCTTTGCACACAGTTTATTAAGCACGGAGTTGGTATTGCTTACTTCGACTCGCCGGAAGACTGGAAGTTCCGTGTCGGCGGTTTCGCGGACATACTTATTCCACGTCAATCAACTGCTTCAGAAAATGGTATCGATATAGCTGTCGGTCGCCGCCAGTATCAACTACACGAGTTATATCACTTCATTAAGAACGAGAAGGCCGCTAAGGCGGTCGGCTGGAACGTAGAGGAAGTAAAAAGAGTCATGATGGAGAACGTCAAGACTTCGGGGCGTTCTTATACGTCTGGCAATAACTACTCTGATTATGAATCGTTGCAGGCAGAGATAAAAAACAATGATCTCTACACTGGCATTCAGAATCCCACCGTTGACGTGCTGCACTACTGGGTGCGCGAGATCGATGGTAGTGTAAGTCACTATATCTCCGCTGAGTCTAGTCCTAAAGATTTCCTCTACAAGAAGGTCAGTCGCTACGATACACCTGAACAGGCGTATATCTTCTTCACTTATGGAGTGGGTAGTAACGGCACTTATCATTCGATCAGAGGACTCGGCCAGCGGATCTTTGCTCATATTCAGACTAGTAACAGGCTTCGTTGTCAGCAGATCGACGGCGCGATGTTGGCGTCGGCTGTGATGATACAGCCTGAGAACCAGCGTTCGTTGGATGAACTCAGCTTTACTTTCTATGGCGCGTATGCCGTAATGTCACCTAACGTAAAGATTGTTGAGAAGGCTATTCCGAACTTAGGAACAGCTGTCCAACCAGCCTTACAGGATTTGACGCAACAGTTAAATCTAAACACCGACACGATGTCTCCGTATGGGCCGAATCAGACTTCGCCATACAAGAATAAGATGCAGGTTGTAGCGGACATGGATGTGGCTACACGGATTAGTGGTTCAACGCTAAACCTCTTCTACTCAAGTTGGACTCGCCTTATGCGCGAGATGGTCCGCCGTATTGTTCAGGTCAAGCGGCCTGATGCGGCGATTAAAGATTTCTTCGACCGTTGTGAGAAGCGAGGCGTGGAAAAAGAATTTATTAAGAAATTAGATGTCGCACAGACCAAAGCAGTTCGTTCCATTGGTAATGGATCGCACGCAAACAGACTCGTCTCGCTTCGCGAGCTTCAAGGAATTAGTGGCCAATTCGACGACGTTGGTCGCCGCAACCTTACTCGTGACATCGTTAGCACTCGTGTCGGTCACGACCTCGCGGATCGCTACGTTCCGGCGCAAGAAGACGACCGGAAAACGGTAGATACCAAGATTGCTTATCTTGAGAACCAGCAGTTGCAGCAAGGGCAGCAAGTTCCAGTTGTCTCTAGCGAGATGCATGGGCAGCACTTGCAGCTACACGTTCCGTTGTTGCAGCAGTTCATGCAATCGATCAACGAAGGGCAAGCTGATCCACAACAGGTTCTTCCGGCATTGCAGGCACTTTATCAGCATATTTCTGAGACCGCCCAATATGCCGCTGGCGATCCGGCACTACAGGCCGTAGTGTCCAACGCGAAACAGATTCTCCAATACGCTGAAGAAGCGATCAACAACACCATGAAGGCGTTGGAGAAGATCCAGAGAGAGCAGCAGCAAATTTCTCAAGAAGGGGGTGGACAACCCCAAGCGTCTGAGGTAGATATGAAGCTACAGAAGGCGCAAGTCGATATGCAGATTACGCAGCAGAAGGCTGAACTTGAGATGGCTATTAAGCAGAAGAAGTTCGACCAAGAGCAAGCGATCCGCGATGCCGAAGCCGCCTTGAAGTTTCGCGAACAAGAATAATGCCAGTTAAAAAGAAAGCCACAGTTCCAATTAAGTTGGAGCGTTGGTTCAACGATTTGAAGTCTGTTACGAGGCTACGGGAAATTATTGACGACCCTGCCTTGCAGCAAGCTATCGCAATTTTAAAAGAGGCATCTGGCCCAACGGTTACGTCGTTGGACGCAGACCCGCAAGCAAACAGCCATAAACTGGCTTGGTATGCGGGCTACAGAGACGCCTTTAATGATCTGGAGAAGCTGACTCATCAGCCCTCCACTACCAAAACTAACCAACCAGACGAATGGACGCACCTGTAGAATCAGCCGTAGAGGCCACTGAAGCCGTAGAAGCACCAACTAACATCGATGCTTTACCTGATGCCACTGAACCCCCGTCCTTTGAAGCCTCATTGGAAGCGGCGTTCGCTAACCTTGATCAAGAACCCGCAGAGCCAGTTATTGAAGATCCAGTTGCCGAAGATCCAGTTGCTGAAGAGCCAGTTGCTGAAGAGCCAGTTGCTGAAGAGCCAGTTGCCGAAGATCCAGTTGTTGAGGAATTGTCGGAAGAGGTTCAGGATACAGAGATACAGGACTCAAATGACCCAATTGAAAAATTGACTGAGGACATCGGAGATGAGTGGACTCCTAAAGCGGCTAATCGTTTTAAAGAACTCAAGACTGAGTTAAAGACGAATCGGTCAGAGTTGGAGCAGTTACGCCAACAGTCTAAGGAATACGAGTCAAAGATTCAGGAACTGACCGGACTCGCTGAGAGTAGAGATGTTGAGCAGCTACAAGAAAGGCTTGCTGAATATGAACAGCAGCAAGCTCTAACTAATCTGGAGCAGACTCCTGCCTACAAACAAATAGTATCAGAGCCGTTGGAGGCGCTAGTCGAGCAGGCTGACCAGATTGCGGATAAGTATGAAGTCGATTCTGATTCTTTGATTGATGTATTAGCGTTGGACGATCCTGAAGAACAGGAAGAACAACTTGGTGAGTTATTGCCGGATGCGAGTGATCGAGATAAAGCGAGGATCTTCCGAATCATGGAAGATATTGATCCGATCCTGAAGAGGCGTGAGAAACTTTATGAAAATGCTGACGCGGCGTTGGCGGAAGCTAAGAACCTTGAAGAGCAACAACAAGCAGCCGTAGCGGCAGAGCAGGCTCAATTGCGGCAGAATATTACAAGGAATGTCGTCGAAAGAGTCCAGCAAAAGTTACCCTTCCTTAAAGGAATCGAAGGTCTTGACATGTCCGCTATCCAGCAGAAGGCGTCGGATACTGACCCTACTGTCCTCCATCCTGTTGACCACGCCTACAATGCGGTCTCAGCCCAAGTGTTCCCAACGGTTGTTCGACAGTATCTTGAGATGAGAAAAGAAGTTGAGTCATTGACTGATCGCCTTGCTGAGTATGAAGATGCAGAGCCAGCGATGTCTGGTCAGACGAAAGCACCAGCAGCAAGCTCCGGCGTCCCTGAAAATGGTACCTTTGAAGAAAGAGTAGCGGCTGCTTTGGGTGCCGTGTGACCCCGTTGACAGATTGCCAGACAATGTTAATATGCGCTTATCAGTTGGGTTGCTCTAGCCTTAAATAGTTCTAAACGACTGGTAAAGCACATAGAAACTCAGGTTGCTCTAGCCATTGCATAGTTCTAAGAGGTTCGCCCTAAAACTCTTTAGTTTCCGACCACGTTGGCCGGAAGCGCAAACTCTTATTTATTTATTACAATGTCTACATTTAATTTGGGGTCTACGGGCCTCGCATCTGTCAATACAATCCTCGCTGAAGAAGCTAACCGCATCGGCAAGGACATCTACTCACGCACCCTCCACACCTCTCCTTGGTTGGACCTAACTAAGCAGGGAGCTTTCCCTGATGGTCAAGGTTACACCCAACAGACTTTGGTATATGATCGCGCTATCGCTACTACTACCGCTGGTGGTGGAACTGCTGGAGTAAACTGGTCTGATCTCGGCGGCTTGTTTGGTGGAAGTGGCCAAACTGCTGGAAACCTAGCTGCTGCAAAAGAAGCAGGTACTGCTGAAGATTTCCAAGGTGGTCGTGGTGATGGGCAAGATGCCTCTGACAACAACCCCACCGGAACCGACCGCCGCTCTTTTGTCCAGTTCGGAAAGAAGCTGAAGCCTTACTCATTGAAGCGTGCTGTTATCGAGTCTCCTAAGATTTCTTTGGAAGACCTCCGATTTGCTGCTCATCGTCAGGACCAGCTCCGCGCTATCATGAACATCATGACTGAGGTCACCCGTAACACTTGGGAGAACCGCTACCGTGATGAGTTTGAGCTTATTTCCGACAACCTCGTCCTTTGTAAGACCGCTGGAACAGTTATTACTGGGGCTAGAGAAGGTCTTACATTGACCGATCTTGATGTGGATGCAGGGAGTGACGGTAGCGACATCACTGGTAACATCTCTAACGCAATCTTGGATAAAGTTTACTTTAAGCAAGTTCGTGGCGGAGCTGGTGCAAATGCTTACGGTCGTGAGAACGGTCGTCCAGTATTTTCGGTTGTCCTTTCTTCTGAAGCGTCCTACGCGCTCCAGACTGAAGCCGGATTCCGTGATGACATTCGCTATAACAACTCTAAGGTAAGTGATCTTATTGCACCACTTGGTGTTGAAAAGTCCTTCCGTGGGTTCTACCACCTCATCGATGATATGGCTCCTCGCTATAACTTCAATGGTTCTACTGACAAACTTGAGAGGGTCGAGCCTTATACTGTTGCTGCTGGAGTTGCTACTCCAAATGCCGCTTATGAGACCGCGACTCACGAAGCCGCTTTCGTCCTTCACCCTGAAGTTTGTGAAGCCCTCATTCCTAATCCAATGAGTGGTTCTAACGGACTCAGCTTCGATCCTGTTAACTACCGTGGTAAGTTTGACTGGAAGAACATCGTTAGTGAGATCACCAACCCTGATGGAACCATTGGTTTCTTCCGTGGAGTTCTCGCCAGTGCTACTAAGCCGATCAAGACCGAGTTTGGTTTTGTAATCGTATATCTTCGCGGAGCAGCCGCAGGTGCCTAATATAGCCTAACACTTAACATGAACCCCGTTACCTGTCTCTAAAACGGGTAGCGGGGTTCTTTTTTACAGAAACAATTATTATGGCAAAATTATTAACGGCAGCTCAAATTTCAGAGCTAAAACGCCTAGCTGCGACTAACAAACCTTTGAGATCTGCTCTTCAGATAGCCCAATCGGGTCGTCCACAGGATCTTGGACCCGCTCAAAAAAAGCTACTGCAACAAGCCTTGAACATGAATCCTAAGGACTTTGCGTCAGCCGTTGAGTCTCGTTTAGGTTTAGGGTCTAAAGTGAGAAGCGCGGCGGATCTTCCTAAAGCACCCGCATCGACGCCAGCAGCAACACCCGCTAAAACCCCCTCTGCGGCGTCTAAGGCAGGTAGGGCTTCTAAAGTTCTCGAGAAAAAAGCTGGCGCGGCTTTAAAGGGGGCTGGAAAAGCGGCTAGTAAATATGTGGCTCCAGTAGCTGCTATTAGCGAAGGTATTAATGTGGCTAAACTTATTCTAGACGAAGAAAAACGTCAGGAAGCCAAAGACTATGTTGCTGATATGGAGGATGACAATATCCTCATGCGTGCTGGAAAAAGTTTACTCAGCCCTACTGACACTATATTTGGTGCAGGTTCCGCATTTTCTGACGCCATATCTAGTATGGGGGCGGGGCAACAAGCCTTGTATGATGCAGGGCAAATGAAGGAACGTCTTGCGACCCAACGTGCAGCGAACCAAGCTAAAGGTGAGGCACGAGAGTCCGCTTTAGGTGATGGTTTAAATGACGTGCAGATGAAGGAGCTTGAGAAAGCTGCTGTTAAAAGTCCTGAGTTATTGAAGGAATACGCAGCTATTCAAAGTCCTGAGCAAGCCAAAGCATTATATGATTCGGCCTTTGGGGACCCTGATCCTACAGCAGAAGAAGTTGTTGATCAAGGTCTAGCAGAGGTTGACGGAGGCATGGCAGGAGCTTTAAAAGCAGAAGCTGCGCGTCAAGCTAGTGTGGCAGAGGAAGCTAAAAAACCAGTAACAAGAGGCGACCTAGATCCTGACATGCAAGACATGATGGGGACTACGGGAGATGATCCTGATGATTACGACTTAGCTGGTGATGCAGAAGAACCAGAAACTGACTACACTGAAGAAGCTATTGGCCTGTTCAAGAACACCCACGCTACTGAGTTTGACCCTAAGTCCAGCATGGATAAAGGTAAGCTTGAAAAGATGAAAAAGCTACTTGCTAAACAAGGTGGTTTAGGAGATATGACTGCTAACCAGTTTGCTCTCCAAGTCTACCGCGACGAATAATGAACGAAGTTTATCAATCCGAAGATTCTCCTCAGCATGAAAATGCTGAGAAGGATCTGGAGATGATTCATCAGCAGCTTTCCAATGTGCAAGCTAATGTTGAAGCACTCCTGCAACAGTGTGGTTGTGGCTCGCCTAAGCTTTCAGAAGCGTGGGTTCAGTCAAAAGTGACTCTGGCTAATGATTATCTGGACACGGTTCATTCTTACGTCGTCAACGGCGGGGACGCCAAACCGGACGCTGGACAAAAAGATCCCGATAATGTAGGATTCGTCATCGCCGTAGAGAAGGCTATGACTGATGGCAGCAGCAAAACATAACATTACAGTAGGTCGCGGCGAAGATTTTTCGTTTACGTTAACGATAGCAGGAACGCCTGCTGTAAATTTGACAGGCGACACTTTTAAAGCAGAAGTTCGCCGTGATTCGGGGAAGCCTCTTGTTGCGACGTTTGCAGTAAGTATTACTAACGCCACAAACCCCGCCACTGTTTTGGTAAAGCTACCAAAAGTAGAGACGTTAAAATTAGATGGGAACGCCCGCTATAAGTGGGATTTATTCCGTATTGTAGATGGTGCTGCTGGCGGTGACCCTACAGGAGACACAGTCCGCCTAATCTATGGGGATCTTCAAGTAGAGAATAACATCACCGACTTCTAATGTCTTTAACAGTAAATGAGAATGAGTATGGATTAACCGTTAGTGAAACCCCCACGCACAGTCTAACTGTCAGTGGCACTAGCGCCCCGTTAACCATTGCTAGCGGTGATTTAACTTTAACGGTTAGTGACACACCTACTTCTCTGCTTACCGTTACCAGCTCGGCAGACCCGTCGATAACGGTTCAGGACAACAATATACTGCTAACTATTGACCAGTCTACGGGGTCATCCTCGTCGGCTAATCCTTTTAACCAGAGTTTAAATACGACGGACTCTCCGACCTTCGCCGCCATAACGGTTAGTGGGACGGTAGATGGTCGAGATCTCTCTGTAGACGGCACTAAGCTGGACGGGATAGCGGCTCAGGCCAACAAATACGTCCACCCTACCTACACGTCCCGTAGTATTAATACTAGTGGGGCGTCTGTATTAGATGAATTTACCTCTGATGTTGCGGGCCATGTAACTAATATCACGACTAGGACGCTGACTCTGGCTGACTTAGGGTATACCGGAGCTACAGACGCCAACAAATACGTCCTGCCGACATCGTTTACAGCGCGGAATATCAATACTAGTGGGGCGCACGTCTTAGATACGTTCACATCTGATACGTCGGGTCGTGTAACGGGGGTCACTACTAGGCCGTTATTGTTAGCTGATATCGGTTATACTGGAGCAACAAACGCCGATGTAACGCCGTCGTGGGTTCCTTCGACAAACCCTAACTATTTAACAGCAACGAGTACGGATTTAGACAGTCGCTACTATACAGAGCTTGAAACAAACCAGTTTTTAGCCTTAAAAGCCCCAATAGCTAGCCCTACTTTTACAGGGGTTCCAGCAGCCCCAACAGCAACAGCGGGGACAAACACAACTCAGCTCGCGACTACAGCTTTTGTAGGGACGGCTGTTGCTGGACTAGTTGATTCGGCTCCGCCTCTGTTAAACACACTTAACGAATTAGCAGAAGCGTTGGGTGACGATGCTAATTTCAGCACCACCATAGCGACTAGTATTTCTTTAAAAGCACCAATAGCTAGCCCTGTATTTACAGGTACGCCTACAGCGCCTAACTTAACTCTTACGGCTTTATCTCCTTACAGCGGCTCAGATGTAACCGCTTTGATGATTAAGAGTAACG